>Ga0182736_1000070_pt1 | contig 201973 bp, 186 predicted proteins | sample eDN5th30CKraftBY_FD_128882 | JGI IMG/M metagenome (GOLD analysis project Ga0182736, IMG submission 128882) | Enriched backyard soil microbial communities from Emeryville, California, USA - eDNA 5th pass 30_C Kraft BY (version 2) (version 2) | ecosystem: Environmental > Terrestrial > Soil >... | reverse complement strand
TTCTACACCGAGACCGTCGAGGTGGTGCCGCTGGTGCTGGCCCTCGTGATGATCGCGGTGTACGGGCTGATCGCCCAGTTGTACCGCCGCTTCTTCCACATGCGTCCGACCGCGGCGTGGCTCGTGCTGCTGCCGATCGGAGTCATCGCGTGGGCGCTGCTGCACGCGTCGGGAATCCACGCGACGATCGCCGGCGTCCTCCTCGGCTTCACGATCCCGGTGCTGCACCGGAAAGCGGATCGCGGGGCGGAGGCCGGGCCAGGGCTCGCCGAGGTATTCGAACACCGATTCCGACCGCTGTCGGCCGGATTCGCCGTGCCGGTCTTCGCGTTCTTCTCCGCCGGTGTCGCGATCGGCGGCCCCGACGGCTTCGTCTCGGCCTTCTCCGACCCGATCGTGCTCGGAATCGTCCTGGCGCTCGTGCTCGGCAAGCCGCTGGGCATCACGGCGGCCACGTGGGCGATCACGCGCGTCCGGCGGGTCGACCTGGACCCTTCGCTGCGGTGGGTGGACGTCATCGGAGTCGGCGTCCTCGCCGGGATCGGCTTCACGGTCTCATTGCTGGTCGCCGAGCTCAGCTTCGCCGCGGGGAGCGAAACGCACGATCACGCCAAGATCGCGATCCTCGCGGCCTCGGTCGTCGCGGCCGCGGGCGCTGCGGCACTGCTCGGCGTGCGCAATCGGCGTTTCCGCCGCCGCGATGCGTCCCGCTCTCAGGACGAGTGACCGAGGTCAGGATCCGATCACGCGGGTGGGAACCCGCCGCTCAGCCGCCCGTGGAACAGCCCGCTCGCATCGTTGAGTCCGATGAGCTCCACGCGCTTGCCGTGCCGCGCGTACTTAGTCTCGATGGCATCCAGTGCGGCGACCGTCGACGCATCCCACACGTGCGAGCGGGACAGATCGATGACGACGCGGTCCGGGTCGTCGATGTATTCGAACTGCGTGGTGAGATCGTTGCTGGAGGCGAAGAACAGCTCGCCGTCGACGGAGTAGTGAGCAGCATCCGCCGTCACCGTCCTCGTGACGGTCGCGAAGTGCGCGACGCGTCTGACGAACAGGACGGATGCCGCGATCACGCCGGCCACCACGCCGATCGCGAGGTTGTGGGTGATGACGACCGCGAGCACGGTCAGCAGCATGACCGCGGTCTCGCTCTTCGGCATCCGCTTCAGGGTCGAGGGCCGGATGCTGTGCCAGTCGAACGCCCCGACCGCGACCATGATCATCACGGCGACGAGCGCGGCCATCGGGATCGTGGCGACGAAGTCGCCGAACACGACCACGAGCAGGAACAGGAAGACACCGGCGGAGAACGTCGAGATGCGGGTGCGGGCGCCGGACTCCTTGACGTTGATCATGGTCTGGCCGATGACGGCGCATCCGCCCATGCCGCCGAAGATGCCCGACAGCATGTTCGCCACGCCCTGCGCCCACGACTCGCGGGTCTTGCGCGACCGGGTGTCGGTGATCTCATCGACGAGCTTGGCCGTCAGCAGTGTCTCCATGAGACCGACGACGGCCATCGCGAGCGCGAACGGGGCGATGATCGTGAACGTCTCCCAGGTGAGCGGAACGTCGGGGATGAACAGCTGCGGCAGGCTGCGCGGCAGCTCTCCCTGATCGCCGACGGTCGGCACCTGGATCGCGAACACGATCACCACGGCCGTCACGATGATCACCGAGACCAGCGGTGCCGGGATCACCTTCGTGATCCGCGGCATGAAGATCATGACGAGGATGCCGAGCGCCACGAGCGGATACACCAGCCACGGCTTGTTCAGCAGGTGCGGCACCTGCGAGCTGAACACGAAGATCGCGAGCGCGTTGACGAACCCCGTCATGACGCTGCGCGGGATGAACCGCATGAGCTTCGCGACACCGAGAACGGCGAGCAGCACCTGGAAGACGCCGGCCAGCAGCACCGTGGCGATGAAGTAGTCGATGCCGTAAGTCGGCGCGACCGGCGCGATCACGAGGGCGACGGCTCCGGTGGCCGCGGTGACCATGGCCGGGCGTCCGCCGAGGAAGGCGATCGAGATCGCCATGATGAACGACGAGAACAGCCCGACCTTGGGGTCGACGCCGGCGATCACCGAGAACGCGATTGCCTCGGGGATCAGCGCGAGGCCCACGACGAGACCCGCGAGGACTTCGCGGGTCAGGATGCGAGGGCTCTTCAGCGCCGTGAGGACGGAAGGGTTCGGCCGGTAACGGGCGCGATCGTCGAGGGTGCTCATGCGGACTCCAGGGGGAACGCCCCGAGTGGGGCAGGTCAACTGTAGTCCGGGGTTGCGTCGGACTCAGGCGACGGTGAACGCCGCGTTCAGCAGCACCTCTTCGCGGGAGCTCGGACCGACCAGCAGCGCGAACTCCCCCGCTTCGACGACGCGGGTGCCTGCGGCATCCACGATCGTGCACTCGGCGACCGGAAGCTCGATGCGCACACGCGCTGACTCCCCCGGCTGCAGCGACACCTGCCGGAACGTCTTGAGCTCCTTGTCGGTCCAACTGACGCTGGTGACGGCATCCCGCACGTAGACCTGCACGGTCTCGATGCTCGGCCGCGCGCCGGAGTTCGTGACGGTCACGTGCGCCGTGACGGTGTCGGACGCTGCGAGCGCAGCCTCCTCGATCACGAGGTCGTCGTACGTGACGGTCGTGTACGAGAGCCCCTCGCCGAACGCCCACGCCGGCGCCTGGGTGAGGTCGGCGTAGCGGTCGCCGTGCTGGCCGCGGATCTGGTTGTAGTACGTCGGCTGCTGGCCGGCGTGGCGGGCGAACGAGATCGGCAGGCGGCCCGTCGGTTCGATCGCGCCGGTGATGAGCTCGGCGATCGCACGGCCGCCCTGCATGCCCGGGTTCGCGACCCACAGCACGGCAGCGGCGCGCTGGACGGATGCCGGCAGCACCAATGGCTTCGACGCCATGAGCACCACGATCACAGGCTTGCCGGTCTCGATCAGCGCGTCGAGCAGCTCGATCTGTCCGCCGATGAGCTCGAGCGTCGCCGTCGAGCGCCCTTCGCCGTAGAGCCCCTGCGCATCGCCGACGACGGCGACCACGGCATCCGATGCCGAGGCCGCGGCGACGGCCTCGGCGATCTGCGTCTCGTCGGCCGGGATCGGGCTGACCACCGGCGGTCGCGGCTGGCCATCGGGCCACGTGGCACCGGCGGGGTCAGGCTCGAGGCTCAGGATGTCGGCACCGCGGGCGTGCACGACCTCCCACGGTGCGATCTCGCGCAGTCCGTCGAGCACCGTCGTGATCATCTCGCGCGGCTGACCGTCGAGCCAGCCGGCCTGGCCTGAGCCGCCGGCCCAGTCGCCGAGCTGCTCCTGCGCGTCGTCCGCCAGCGGGCCGACGACGGCGATCCGCTTCGTCGCTGAGGGCGAGAGCGGCCCACCAGGCGCAGCCGGCGAAAGCGGACCACCAGGCGCAGCCGGCGAAAGCGGAAGAGTCCCGTCATTCTCGAGCAGCACGAGCGAACGCCGAGTGACCTCGAGGTTCAGCTTCGCGTGCTCGTCCGTGCCCACCAGGGCAGAGAGGTCGTCCCGGGGCGTCCGCGGGTCCTCGAACAGGCCGAGCTCGAACTTCAGGGTGAGGATCCGCTCCACTGCGGCATCGAACGCGTCCTCCGCGAGCATGCCCCGGGCCACGGCATCCAGCGCGCCCTCGAAGAACGCGGGCGTCGTCATGATCATGTCGTTGCCGGCCTTCACGGCGGCGGCTGCGGCATGCGTGATGTCGGGCTGGATATGCTGCTCCCAGACCATCCGGCCGACGTTGTCCCAGTCGGTGATGAGCGTGCCGGTGTAGCCCCACTCACCGCGCAGCACGTCGCTGAGCAGCCACTCGTTGAGCGTGATCGGCACGCCGTCCGTGGTCTGGTAGCCGAGCATGAACGAGCGGCATCCCTCGCGCGCCACGCGCTCGAACGGCGGCAGGAACCAGGAGCGCAGCTTCCGGCGCGAGATGTCGGCCTCCGAGGCATCCCGACCGCCCTGCGTCTCGGAGTATCCGGCGAAGTGCTTGGCCGTCGCGAGGATCGCGCTCGGGTCATCGAGCCCTTCGCCCTGGTAGCCGCGCACCATGGCACTCGCGAGCTCGCCGATCAGGTGCGGATCCTCGCCGAAGGTCTCGTTGACGCGTCCCCAGCGCAGGTCGCGGGCGATGCACAGCACCGGCGAGAAGGTCCAGTGGATGCCGGTGGCAGCGACCTCGACGGCCGTCGCCCGCGCGACCTTCTCGACGAGGCCTGCGTCCCAGGACGCGGCCATGCCGAGCTGGGTCGGGTAGATCGTGGCGCCAGGCCAGAAGGAGTGACCGTGGATGCAGTCCTCGCCGACGATCAGCGGGATCTGCAGGCGAGTGCGCAGCGTCAGCTCGCGCGCGGCGACGATGCGCTCCGGCGAGGTGTGCAGGATCGAACCGACGTTCCGACGCAGCACGTGGTCGTCGAGGTCGTCCCGCGCGTCGAGCTGCAGCATCTGCCCGACCTTCTCCTCGAGCGTCATGCGCCCGAGGAGGTCGGCGACGCGTTCGGAGATGGTGAGAGCGGTGTCTCGATACGGGTAGGTGTCGACGAGGGATTCAGTCATTTCCAGGATTCTTGAGATCGGTGCTGGCGAGATCGGTGCGAACGGTGTCTTTGCGAACCGTGGTCACGGCGTCGTTGACGTCGAGACCCTTCTTCTTCATGGCGCGTGCTCGCTCGCCGGCGGAGCGCAGGCGCGGGTTGACGTACTCGTCGATGCCGAAGTTGATCAGCGACAGCGCGACGCCGATCGCGGCGATGCACAGCCCGGGAGGAAGGAACCACCACCACTGGTTGCGACCGAACGCGCCCTGCGCAGAGGCCCAGTTCAGGATCGTGCCCCAGTTGTAGGTGGTCACGGGGATCACGCCGATGTACGAGAGCGTCGTGAGGCCGAGGATCGCCGCCGTCACGGTTCCGACGAAGCTCGCGGCGATCAGCGCCATGAGGTTCGGCAGCATCTCGACGGTGATGATGCGGCTCAGCGGCTCGCCGTTCGCGCGGGCGGCCTGGATGAAGTCGCGGTTGCGCAGCGACATGGTCTGGGCCCTGAGCACACGAGCACCCCACGCCCACCCTGTGATGCCGAGCACGGCTGCGATCAGCACGAGCGGCGGCTCCTCGAACATCGAGGCGACGATGATGATCAGCGGCAGCCCGGGGATCACGAGGAACACGTTGGTCAGGGCCGAGAGCGCCTCGCTCTTCCAGCCGGAGAGATACCCGGCGATCACGCCGACCGTGATCGCGATCAGCGTGGCGATGACCGCCGCGAGGAAGCCGACGACGATGACGCCGCGGGTTCCGTGGATCACCTGGCTGAGCACGTCCTCGCCGATGTGGGTGGTGCCGAGCCAGTGCGCGGCGGACGGCGGCTGGAGGCGGGCCGAGTTGTCGACCTTCGTCGGGGAGTAGGGCGCGAGCACATCGGCAAAGATCGCGACGAGCACGAAGAAGCCGAGGATGGCGAGACCGGCGATCGACTTGCCGTTGCGGAACATCGCGAACGCAGAGACGAGCTTCGACCAGAAGCTCTGGTCGGGCCGGTGTCCCCCTGGTCCTGTCGTTCGCAGCAGCAGCGTCTCCGGCGTACCGGCGGCTTTCCGGCGCTGAGTGGCGTCTGTGGCGGTCATGGCTCAGGCCTCCGTCTGGCGCGTGCGCGGGTCGAGGAATGCGTAGGCGATGTCGGCGAGGATGTTCGCGACCAGCACCGACAGCGTGATGACGAGGAAGACACCCTGCATGAGCGCGTAGTCCTTGGCGTTCGTGGCATCCAGCAGCAGCTTGCCGACGCCGGGGTAGCTGAACACCATCTCCATGACGATCGTTCCGCCGACGATGAAGCCGATCGACAGCGCGAAGCTCTGGATCTGCGGCAGCACGGCGTTGCGAGCCGCGTAGCCCCACAGCACCCGGCGGTTCGGCATGCCCTTGGCCTGAGCGACGGTGATGTAGTCCTCGTCCAGGACGGTCAGCATCATGTTTCGCATGCCCAGCATCCACCCGCCGAGCGAGGCGATCACGATCGTCAGGAGCGGGAGCGTGCCGTGATGGATCACCTGTCCGATGAACTCGAGGTTCCAGCCGGGCGCCATGCCGACGCCGTACGCCTTGCCGATCGGGAACCAGCGCAGGTTCACCGAGAACACGGCGATCGCGACGAGCCCGAGCCAGAAGTACGGGATCGTGCTGAGGAACGTCGTGATCGGGATGAAGGCGTCGAGCTTGCTGCCGCGGCGCCAGCCGATGAACGCACCGCCGATCGTGCCGATCGCGAAGGACACGATGGTCGCGAGCCCGACCAGGCCGATCGTCCACGGCAGTGCCTGGGAGATCACCTCGGTGACGGGGCGCAGCCCGTGCAGCAGGGAGACGCCGAGGTCGCCGCGCAGCAGCAGGCCCCAGTAGTCGAGATACTGCTGCCACAGGCTCTTGTCCGTGTCGAGGCCGAGCAGCGCGCGCAGCGCCTCGGCGGCCTCCGGTGAGACGTTGCGGTTGCGCGAGAGGTACTGCGAGACCGCATCGCCCTTCATCATGCGGGGCAGGAAGAAGTTGATGGTGAGCGCGGCCCAGAGCGTGAACAGGTAGAACGCGGCGCGTCCGCCGAGGAACCGCCACGGGATGCGGGAGTGACCGGCGACGACCTGGGTCGCGGTGGTGCCCGCCTCGACGGCATCCACGGCCGGGCGTGTCTCGGGCGTCGGCAGCTGGGGTTCGACGGCGGTCATCGGGCGCCTCCTTCTGCGGGTCCCGCCGATGCGAAGAAGCGCTCCGGATCAGGGGATGCTGCGCGCAGCTCCTGCGTGTACGGGTCCTGCGGACGCAGGATGACGTCGTCCGCCTTGCCCTGCTCCACGATCCGGCCCTGGTTGAGGACGATGATCTCGTCGCTGAAATGGCGGGCGGTGGCGAGGTCGTGCGTGATGTACAGCACACCGAGCCCCTCTTCGCGCTGCAGGTCGGCGAGCAGGTTCAGCACGCCCAGGCGGATCGACACGTCGAGCATCGAGACCGGCTCGTCGGCGACGAGGATCGCAGGTCGCGATGCGAGTGCCCTGGCGATCGCGATGCGCTGGCGCTGACCGCCGGAGAGCTCATGCGGGCGTCGGTCGATGACGGCGTCCGGAATCAGACGCACCCGCTCGAGGAGCCGGCGGACCTCGGCCTCGGTCTCGTCCTTGGGGACGACCTTGTCCAGTCGCAGCGGACGCTCGAGGTGGTAGCGGATCGAGTGGTACGGATTGAGCGAGGCGAACGGGTCCTGGAAGACCATCCGCAGCTGCTGGCGGTAGCTTCGGAGCCCCGCACCGCGGCGCGGGATGGGCTTGCCGTCGAGCAGAACCTCGCCGGTGGTCGGCGTCTCGAGCTGGGTGAGGATCTTGGCGATCGTGGACTTGCCGCTGCCGGACTGGCCGACCAGGCCGATCGTCTGGCCGGAGTCGATCGTGAAGCTGACGTCGTCGAGCGCGGTGAGCTGACCGGCGCCGCGGAGGTTGTAGACCTTGCTGACATGGCGGACTTCGAGGGTGCTCATCGCACCACCACCCCCTTCTCGCCGGTGAGGCGCGGGAACGACGACAGGAGCGTCTTCGTGTACTCGTCCTGCGGGTCGCGCCAGATCCCCTCTGCCGTCTGCAGTTCGACGATCTCGCCCTCGCGCATGATCGCGATGCGGTCGCTGATCTCGAGCAGCAGCGGCAGGTCGTGGGTGATGAAGATGACCGAGAAGCCGAACTCGCGGCGCAGCTGCGAGATCTGGCGGAGGATCTCGCGCTGCACGAGCACGTCGAGCGCGGTGGTCGGCTCGTCCATGACCATCAGCTGCGGTCGGAGGGCGAGCGCCATCGCGATCATGACGCGCTGGCGCATGCCGCCGGAGAGCTCGTGCGGGAAGGAACGGGCGCGCTGTGCGCCGACCTTGACGATCTCGAGCAGCTCGGCGACGGCATCCCGACGCTGCTTGCGATTCATGCCTGGGCGGTGCACCTCGAAGACGTCCTCGAGCTGCGATCCGATCGTGGCGACCGGGTTCAGGGCGTTCATCGCGCCCTGGAAGACCATGGAGACCTTGTCCCACCGGAAGCGCCGCATCGCCTCGACACCGAGGCTGTTCACATCGATGTCCTCTCCGTCGGCGTCGTGGAAGACGACGGATCCGCCGGTGATCACGGCCGGCGCCTTGAGCAGGCGCTGGATGCCGTAGGCGAGCGTCGTCTTGCCGCAGCCGGATTCTCCGGCGAGGCCGAGGATCTCGCCGCGCTGCAGCTCGAGCATGACGTTCTTCACCGCCGCGACGGGCGGGTCGACGTCGTACACGACCGAGAAGTCGCGGACGGACAGCAGGGGGTCTGTCATGGTTTCACTCCTCCATGATGGATGCCGGGACCTCGGCCCCGGCATCCATCCGTCGCGACTTACTTCGCTTCGAGGTTCGTCAGGACCTGGACGATGCCCGGCTGCGTCGGGTCGCCGGAGGCGTACTGGTCGTCCTCGCTCGGCCATCCGACGTAGTTGCGGGTGTTGAACTCACCCAGCAACGGGTGCGCACCGAGCGGGATCGCCGGCACGTTCTCGGCGAACGCCTTCTGCATGACCTCGGATGCGGCAGCGCGCTCGTCGTCGGAGGAGGCGTTGGCGTAGGTGTTCAGCGCCTCGGTGACAGCCGGGTCGTCGAAGCGGCCGAAGTTGTACTGGGCCTTGCCGTCCACGATCCACTTCGGGTCCATGGTCGAGGTGTACAGGCCGTACACGTTGCCGGTGTCCTCGAGCCAGTGGATGATCGCCTGGAAGGTGCCCTCCTGGCGCGCGGCATCCCAGCCGCCCCAGTCGGGCTGGTCGACCTTGACCTCGATGCCCAGTGCCTCGTCGAGCTCCTCGGCGATGAGGGCCTGCTCGGTGTTCCAGTCGCTCCATCCGGCGGGGACGGAGATCGAGAACGAGACGGCCTCGCCGTCGGGGTCGATGAGCTTGTCGCTCTCCCAGGTGTAGCCGGCGTCGGTCAGGATGTCCTTGGCCTTGTCCACGTCGACCGAGTAGTTGACGTCCTTGTACTCGGGGACGATCTCGTCCTCGAGGAGCGTGCCGAGGCCGGTGACGTTCCAGACCGCCTCGCTCGCGCCCTCGCGGGCGATATCCACGTACGCCTGGCGGTCGATCGTCCAGGCGAGCGCCTCGCGCAGGGCGGGATTGTTGAACGGCTTGGTCTGCATGTTCATGAACAGCGTGCCGGCACCGGCGGTCGGCGAGACGAGGAACTTGTTGTCCGGGTCGACGTCGAGGTAGCTCTCCTTGATCTGCGGGAGGAACGCCTGTGCCCAGTCGGCCTCGCCGGATGCGAGGGCCGTGGTCAGCGCGGCGTTGTCGCCGTAGGAGACGTAGTGCAGCTCTGGCACGGCGAGCTCGCCGCCCCAGTAGTCCTCGTTCGCCTTCAGGGTCACGGACTCGGTGGTCCAGTTGTCGAGCACGTACGGGCCGGTGCCGACGGCGAGGCCCTCGCCGGTCAGCGGGTCGGTGTTGGGGTCCTCGATGTTCTCCCAGATGTGCTTGGGGACGATCGGGGTGTGCAGCACACGGGACTGGGCGGTGAACTTCGAGTCGGCGAACTTCAGGGTGATCTTGTCGCCGTCGACGGTGGAGCCCTCGTAGTGCAGGCCGGAGGAGTCGGCGAGCTTGCCGCTGAGGTACTGGTCGAAGGTGAAGACGATGTCTTCGCCGGTGAAGTCCTCGCCGTCGCTCCACTTCACACCGCTGCGCGGCACGACGGTGAGCTCGGTGTAGTCGTCGTTCCATTCGACCGATTCGGCCAGCCACGGGGTGGTGCTCAGGTCACCGGTCGGGTTGACGAGCGCGAGCGGCTCGAAGATCACCTTCGCGTAGCCGTACTTCGAGGCGGACGAGTCGCCGAGGTACGGGTTGTGCGACTCGGTGGTGATCGCTCCGTCGGGCTTGGCGATCGTCAGGGCCGCGGTGCCTGCGCCGCCGGAATCACCGTTGTCGGTGGTGCCGGATGTCGAGCAGCCGGCGAGGGCTCCGACGCTGAGGGCGGTGATCGCACCGACGGCGATCAGAGATCTGCTGAGCTTCATTGCTTCTCCTAGGACACGGGTCTTTGTGTGAGGGCTGGAGTGCCGGGATGTTGATTAGCTTACTCATGAGAAAGTAAACTGCAGTGAGATTACCGACAAGTAAGTAAGCTTTGCAAGCGACGGTTGCCAGACCGTTACACTCGCCAGAAAAGGGGGATGCTGTGGCCACTGATGCACAGAGCCAGACCCGCACGCGCCCCGCGACGAGGCGGAAGCGCACCGAGATCCTGAAAGCCGCCGTCGAGATCTTCGGCAACAAGGGCTCGGCGAACGGGACGCTCGCCGACGTGGCCGAGCAGGTGGGCATGACGCACGCCGGCATCCTGCACCATTTCGGGTCCAAGCAGAATCTGCTGCTCGAGATGCTCGCCTACCGCGACCAGGCCGACGTGCAGGACCTCGACGAGCAGCATATCCCCGGCGGACCTGAGCTTTTCCTGCACCTCGTGCGCACCGCGTTCGTCAATGCGCAGCGGCCGGGCATCGTGCAGGCCTACACCGTGCTGTCGGCGGAGTCCATCACCGACGACCACCCGGCGCGCGGGTTCTTCGAGGAGCGCTACACGACGCTGCGCCGCGAGATCACCGACGCCTTCGCGGAGCTGTGCGCGCAGCAGGGCGTGGCCGAACCCGCCACGGTGGCCGCGGCATCCGCCGCCATCCTGGCCGTCATGGACGGCCTGCAGCTGCAATGGCTGCTGCATCCGGGAGTCGTCGAACTCGGCGAGACCAGCGAGTTCGCGATCCGGGCCATCGTGAACTCGGTCCTGAACCCCGGCCCCGAGCTGTCGAGCTACTCGCGCAGCGCCTGAGGTCGTGGCCGCCGCAGGTCTAGAGTCGGGCCATGAGCATCGACCTCGAAGCGCTGTACACCGACCTGCACCAGCACCCCGAGCTGTCCTTCCAGGAGACGCGCACGGCCGGCATCGCGGCCGGACACCTCCGTGATCTCGGACTCGAGGTCGAGGAGGGCGTCGGCATCACGGGCGTCGTCGGCGTCTTCCGCAACCCTTCGACGGGCTCAGGGCGGCGCGCCGACGGCCCTGTCGTCTGGGCACGGGCCGACATGGACGCCCTCCCCGTCGAGGAGCTCACGGGACTCCCGTACGCGAGCACGGCGACCGGCATCGACCCGGCGGGCCACGCCGTCCCGATCATGCACGCGTGCGGCCACGACATGCACGTCACCGCGATGATCGGCGCCGTCGAGCGACTGGTCGCCGAACGGGATTCGTGGTCGGGGACGCTCGTCGTGCTGATCCAGCCCGCCGAGGAGTACGGCGCCGGCTCCCGCGCGATGCTGGATGCCGGACTGCTCGAGCGCTACCCGAAGCCCGACATCGTGCTCGGACAGCACGTCACTCCCCTGCCGGCCGGCATCATCGGCGTGCGTCCAGGCCCGCAGATGGCTGCGGCCGACGGCATCCGGGTCACGATGCACGGCCGCGGCGGGCACGGTTCGCGTCCGCACACGACGATCGATCCGGTGGTCATGGCCGCGGCCACCGTCATGCGTCTGCAGACGATCGCGTCGCGCGAGCTCGACCCGCAAGGGGTCGGCGTCGTCACGGTCGGATCGATCCATGCCGGCACGAAGAGCAACATCATCGCGGCCGATGCGACACTCGAACTCAGCCTGCGCTACCCCGACGACGAGACGCGCGAGAAGGTAATGGCCTCGGTCAAGCGCATCGTGCGGGCCGAGGCGACGGCATCCGGAGCCGAGGTCGAACCAGAGTTCCACACCGAGCACACGCTGCCCCCGACGATCAACGACGCGGATGCCACGGCCCGAGTCACGGCGGCGCTGACCCGCGTGCTCGGCGAGGGCACCGTCATCGACCCCGGCATGTTCACCGGCAGCGAGGACGTGTCGTGGTTCGCGCGGGATGCCGGCGCTCCCCTGGTGTTCTGGTTCTGGGGCGGGGTGGATGCGGCGATGTACGCGGCAGCGGATGCCGCAGGCACGCTGGCCGCATCGATCCCGACCAACCACTCGGCGTACTTCGCCCCCGTCCCGCACCCCACGATCGAGGTCGGCGTGACGGCGATGGCGACGGCCGTGCGGGAGTTCATGGCCTGAGCGTTCTCAAGCGGCGAACCAACTAGACCTGCACGACGCGGGGCGGCGGCGGGGGCGGCAGCAGCTGACGGCGCGGAACGCCGTGCGCCTCGCGGTGCAGTCGCTCCATGCGGGCGTCGAGCTCGGACGCGGCTTCGGCGGCGTCGGTCAGGCTGTCGACGAGGTGCGACGGGACCTGGTTGGCGAACTTGTAGTAGATCTTGTGCTCGAGGCTCGCCCAGAAATCCATCGCGATCGTACGGAACTGCACTTCGACGGGCACGAGCAGCGGACCGGTCGAGAGGAACACCGGAACCTCGATGATCACGTGCAGGCTCTTGTAGCCGTTGGCCTTGGGCTCGGCGATGTAGTCCTTGACGGCGCGGACCGTGATGTCGTCCTGCTGGGTGAGCAGATCGAACAGCTGGTAGACGTCCGCGACGAAGCTGCAGGTCACCCGCACGCCGGCGATGTCGGTGATCTCGGTGCGGATGCGCTCGAAGTCCGGCTCCTCGATGCCCTTGCGTGCGATCTTCTCCACGATGCTGTCCGGAGTCTTCAGCCGGCTCTTGACGTGCTCGATCGGGTTGTAGGAGTGATCGTGCAGGAACTCGTCCCGCAGGATCGAGATCTTCGTCTCGACCTCGCGCATCCCGAACTCGTACTCGCGGAGGAAGCGCTGGAACTCGTCGCGGAGCTCACGGGTCTGGCGGATGGCGTCTTCGGTGACCTCGATGGTCGTCATGGCTTCGACGTTACGGGTTCGTGATCGGAACGGGCTGTGCGTTCGTCATGAGCGGACGGGATGCCGCTGCATGGCGAACCGCTCGTAGGATCGAACGATGACCGAATCGCAGCGAAGCGACATCTGGCCCGTGCGCACCGACCGGCTGGAGATCCGGCCCGCCACGGCCGACGACCTCGGCGCCGTGTGGGAGTACCGGCGACTCCCCGACGTCTACCGCTGGCTCGGCCCAGCGCCGCAGACGCGCGAGGCGTTCGACGAGCTGTACCTCGACCCGGACCGGTTGGCCACCACGCTGATCCTCACCCGGCTCGACGACGGTTCGGTGATCGGCGACATCATGCTCAAGGTCGGGGATGCCTGGGCGCAGCGCGAGGTCGTCGATCAGGCCAAGGGCACCGTGGCCGAGCTCGGCTGGACGCTCGTCCCTGAGCATTCGGGGAAGGGCTACGCGTCCGAGGCGGTGCGCGCCGTCATCGACGTCTGCTTCGGCCCGCTGGGCCTGCGCCGCGTGCACGCCGGATGCTTCGCCGACAACGAGCCGTCGTGGCGGCTGATGGAGCGGCTCGGGATGCGCCGGGAGGAGTTCAGCCGCAAGACCGCGCTGCACCGCTCCGGCGAGTGGATGGACGGCATGAACTACGGTCTGCTCGCCGAGGAGTGGCCGACCGCCCGCTGAGACGTGAGGATCCCGTCAGCATCCGGGAACGGGGCGTAGGGATTCCGTGAGGATGCCGTCCGCGCCTTCCGCGCGAGCGTACGGTCGTCATTCGTGACAGACCAGACACCGGATGCCCCGCCCCTCGCGAAGCGGCTCCTCATCGGCGACCCGCTCACCTCGCAGCAGGTCGAGGGGCAGCTGCTGCCCAAGCGCCGCGCCCTGCCGATCTTCGCCTCCGACGCGCTGAGCTCGGTGGCGTACGCGCCGCAGGAGCTCGTGATGATCCTGTTGATCGGCGGGCTGACGTTCCTGTCGTTCAGCCCCATGGTCGCCGCGGCCGTCATCGTGCTGCTGATCGTCGTGGTGCTCAGTTACCGCCAGCTCATCAAGGCCTACCCCTCAGGCGGCGGCGACTACGAGGTGGCGCGGACGAACCTCGGCGAGATCCCCGGAGTCGTCGTCGCCGCAGCCCTCCTCGTCGACTACGTCCTCACGGTGGCGGTGTCGGTGGCATCCGGCGTCGACAACATCATCTCGGCCCTGCCCGGCCTGAACCCGTGGCGCGTCGAACTGGCCGTCGGATTCGTCGTCCTGATCATCATCGTCAACCTCCGCGGCGTCCGCGAGGCGTCGACGGTGTTCGCGATCCCGACCTACGTCTTCATCGGCTCCGTGGGCGTCATGATCGTCACCGGCCTCGTCCGCGCCGCGCTCGGCGACGCCCCCGTCGCCTCCAGCGCCGAGTTCACCGTGCACGCCGAGAGCCTCAGCCAGGCCGCCGTCATCCTGCTGATCCTCCGGGCGTTCTCGAGCGGATGCTCCGCTCTCACCGGCGTCGAGGCCGTCTCCAACGGCGTCCCCGCGTTCCGCACCCCCAAGGTGCGCAACGCCCAGTCAACGCTCGTTCTCATGGGCTCGATCGCCATCTGCCTGTTCGCCGGCCTCACGGCGCTCGCTCTCATCACCGGCGTGCACTACGCCGAGAACCCGTGCGACCTGGTGGGCTTCGACTGCGCGAACCCGCAGCCGAGCCTCATGGCGCAGGTGGCCGCCGCGACCTTCGGCGGCGGCAGCATCCTGTTCTTCATCATCCAGGCCGCAACGGCCTGCGTCCTGCTCCTCGCGGCGAACACGGCGTTCAACGGATTCCCGCTGCTCGGGGCCGTCCTCGCGCGTGACGGCTACGCCCCGAAGGCGCTGAACACCCGCGGCGACCGGCTCGTCTTCTCGAACGGCATGATCCTGCTGGGGCTGGCGGCGATCGCCGTGCTCATCGTGTTCCAGGCGCGACTGACGACGCTGATCCAGCTGTACATCATCGGAGTCTTCGTCTCGTTCTCACTCGGTCAGATCGGCATGGTGCGTCACTGGCGGCGGATGCTGCGCGGGCCCCTCCGCGCGAAGACGGCTGCGACGGCATCCGAACGGCGCTCCGCCTACTCGGGTCTCGTGATCAACGGGGTCGGCGCGGTGTTCACGGTTCTGGTGCTGCTCATCGTGACCGTCACCAAGTTCACTCACGGCGCGTACCTCGTGTTCTTCGCGATCCCGGTGCTCGCCCTGCTGATGATCGGCGTCAAGCGGTACTACCGCGACGTCGAGCACGAGGTCGCGGTGGACGATGAGACACGTTTCGGCGCGTCGGGAGACGTCGCGATCGTGCTCGTGAACCGGCTGCAGAAGCCCGTTCTGAAGGCGCTCGACTACGCCATCGCCGCTGATCACGACAAGACGCTCGCGGTGCACGTGGCGTTCTCGGCCGAGGACGGCGAGCAGCTGCACCGCGACTGGCGGGCGCACGGCATCCCCGTACCGCTCGTCATTCTCGATTCGCCGTACCGCACCTACGCGCAGCCGGTCGCGCAGTTCATCGAGCGCTACCGCGAGAAGCACGGATCGTCGGTCGTGACGGTGTACCTGCCGCAGTACATCGTGGGGCACTGGTGGGAGCGCCTGCTCCACAACCGGCGTGCACGCCGCATCGGCAACCAACTGATGCTCGTGCACGGCGTATCGATCACGCTCGTGCCGTGGCTGCTCGATTCGTCCGAGCTCATCTACGGACGGCGGTCCCGCCCCATCCCCGGGCAGGAGCGAGCCGGTCATGTCGGATTCTGAGCTTTCCGAGCCTAGGATTCAGTCATCATGAGCACTCTCCCGCTCGGCGAGCCGGCGCAGCCGCCGATGCTCCTGCGTCTCACCGGCGGCGCCGCTCTGGGTTGGCGACGCGAGCTGTGGGGCTTCGCCGCGACGTTCGTCGTCGGTCCGCTGCTGACCTGGCTGCTGTTCGCGGTGCGCAGCCCGCAATCGATCACGTACGAGGTGCTCTCGTACCAGTTGCTGGTCGTGATCGTCGCGCTCATCGGCGGGCTGCGACCCGCGGTGACGGCCGCTGTGCTCTCCGGCATCACCCTGGATCTGCTGTTCGTCGCACCGGCGTTCACCATCGCCATCGAGCACCCGCTGCACGTGGTCGCACTCGCGCTCTACGTGATCATCGCGGTGATCGTCGGCCTCATCGTCGCGGTCGCTGCCCGCCGGGCACGAGACGCCGAGCGGGCGACGCGCGAGGCCGAGCTGCTCGCATCCGTCGCCGGCAACGTGCTGCGCGGAGACAGCGCGATCCTCGCGCTGGTGAGCCGGACGCGCGAGGCCTTCGGCCTGAGCGGCGTACGGCTCGTGTCGCCCGACGGCGAGGTGATCGCCCTGGACGGCGAACCAGTGCGCGACGGTCGGTCGACGGTCGTGCCGGTGGAACGTCGCGGCGCCGGCGCGTCCCACGCTCTGCTCGAGCTGCACGGCGGGCCGCTCAGCGAGCCGTCGCGCCGCCTCCTCGATGTCATCGTCGCCCAGCTCGCCGCTGCGCTGGATCGAGACGCCACCGCCCGCGAAGCCGATGCTCTGGCCGAGACCGACCAGGTGCGCAGCGCTCTGCTCTCCGCCGTGAGCCATGACATCCGACGCCCGCTCGCCTCGGCGGTCGCGGCCGTCGGGGGCCTGCGCGATGACCGGCTGTCCGACGCGGACCGCCGGGAGCTCATCGTCACCGCGGACGAGAGCCTGGCGACGCTGTCGTCGCTCGTGACGGATCTGCTCGATGTCAGCAGAGTTCAGGCTGGAGTCCTCGCGGTCTCGCTCGCGCCAGTGGATGCCGCCGGCAGTGTCGTCGCAGCGCTCGATGAGCTGTCGCTCGGCCCCGCCGACATCGAACTGGAGCTCGACGCCCAACTGCCGCCCGTGCAGGCCGACCCCGTGCTGCTGCAACGCGTTCTCGTGAACGTTCTCGCCAACGCGCACCGGCACTCGCCGGTCGATCGCAAGGTGACCGTGTCGACGGGCTCCACCGGCGCACGTGCTGAGATCCGCATCGTCGATCACGGCGCGGGCGTACCGGCCGATCGCCGCGCGTCGATGTTCATGCCGTTCCAGCGCTCTGGCGACACGGACAACACGACGGGTCTCGGCCTCGGGCTCGCCCTGTCGCAGGGGTTCACCGAGGGCATGGGCGGCACGCTCCTGCCCGAGGAGACCCCGGGCGGCGGACTCACGATGGTCGTCTCGCTGCCGGTGGCAGCACCCGACGTCACGGCGGTGACGCCGTGAAGCTGCTCATCGCCGACGACGACCCGCAGTTGGTGCGGGCTCTGCGGATCACGCTGGGCGCGCACGGCTACGACGTCGTCGAGGCGTCTGACGGGGCGGCCGCGATCACCTCGGCCGCGCAAGCACGGCCCGACATCATCCTGCTCGACCTGGGGATGCCGCAGTTGGACGGCATCCAGGTGATCCAGGCGCTGCGCGGCTGGACGAACGCACCGATCATCGTCGTCTCCGGGCGCACGGGATCGGCCGACAAGGTGGAGGCGCTGGATGCCGGTGCCGACGACTACGTCACCAAGCCGTTCCAGATCGACGAACTGCTCGCACGTCTGCGGGCGCTGTCGCGTCGGACGCCAGGGGCGACAGGCGACTCGTCTGTGTCGTTCGGTGACGTCGTCGTCGACCTGGCTGCGAAGACCGCCACCCGCGCCGAGCAGCGAGTGCACCTGACGCCGACCGAGTGGCGGATGCTGGAGCACCTCGCCCGCAATCCGGGCGCCCTCGTCACTCGGCAGGACCTGCTGATGGATATCTGGGGCAGCGATCAGGTGGCGGATTCGGGCTATCTGCGGTTGTACATGTCTCAACTGCGCAAGAAGCTCGAGGCGACGCCCGCCGAGCCCGTGCACCTGTTGACCGAGGCCGGCATGGGGTACCGGCTGGTTCTGTAACGGCGCGCGCTCGTCCCCGTCGCGCAGCGACCATGCTCACCGTCGCGCAGCGACCATGCTCACCGTCGCGCAGCGACCATGCTCACCGTCGCGCAGCGACCAGGGCCGCCTCGGTGCGGGTGGAGACGCCGAGCTTGCGCAGGATCGCCGAGACGTGCACGCTCGCGGTCTTCGAACTGATGAACAGCCGCTCGCCGATCTGCTTGTTGCTGAGCCCCTCGGCGACGAGGTCGACCACCTGGCGCTCGCGTGCGGTGAGCTCGAGCTCGTCACTGCCTCCGCCCTCGTCCCGTGCGGCCAGCCCGCTCGCGCGGCCGAAGGCCCCGATGCTGTTCTGCAGGGGCACGTGTCCGATCTCGGCGGCGGCAGCAGCGGCATCCGCCAGCACGGCCTGCGCCTCGCTCCGCTCGCCGGCGGCGACGAGCACGCGCGCGAGCTCGAGGCGTGTGACGCCGCGCATGACGGCCGGGACGTCCTCGCCGTCGGCGAATGCGGCGGCCTCACGAAGAGCGGGAATGGACGGGTCGAGCATCGCCTCGAACATGGCCGTCCACGCGCTGTCGCGGACCGTCTCGGGGATCTCGGCCCAGAGTCGACGGATCGCGGCGATGGCCCCCTCGACGTCTCCGCCGGCCGCTCTGACCTCGGCGACCACCCACCCGGACTCGAGCAGCAGCCGGTACGCGTGCAGCAGCACGAATCCCTGGTACTCGGTCATCTCGACCACGGCGTTCAGTGCTTCCTGCCACTGACCGCGGGCAGCCGCGAGGGCGATGTCGTTCTCGACGATGCGGTACCAGGCCTGCCGTTCGAAGTCGCCGGTGCGGCGCAGCGCAGGACTCCACTCCTCGTTCAGCCGAGCCGCCTCGTCGACATCGCCCTGCCAGGCCAGCGCTCGGATGCGTGTCAGCATGACGTACTGGTCGTTGAGCACTTGCGGCCGCCCGATCGGCACTGCGGCCAACCGGGCCGTGGCTCCTTCGATGTCGCCGAGGGTCAGCAGCGGATCAGCCATGTTCTGCACCATGAGGGTGCCGGAGGCACGTTCGACACCAAGTTCACGCGCCCGCGCGACACCTGCCTCTGCGACCTTGAACGCCTCCCGGTTCCGCCCGACCAGCGCGAGCATGTCGGAGTAGTTGACGAAGTATCGCAGTTCGGCGCTGCCGTTGCTGCGAGGAGCAAGCCGCGCGGCCTCCGCGTAGTCGGCGAACGCCTCATCGAGCTGGCCGAGGTAGGTGCGGCACGACCCGCGGAGGTTGTGTGCGACCGACATCTCCCTGGCATCGCCGATTCGCGTCGCGATCTCGAGCGCCTGAGTCGCGGTGATGATCGCCTCACGGGGCTGCGAGGCGAGCATGTACTTGCCGGCGAGGCCATTGAGGAGTGTGGCGTGCAGCTGGTCATCGTCCACGTCGCGATCGACGATCTCCAGCGCCTCGAGGAACAGCTCCATCGCGCCGGGCAGCGGCACGGCGAGGTTCGAGAGGAACTGCGCCTTGTCTCGCAGCAGCCGGGCATGCTCGGCCGGGTCGGTGTTCTCGTCGACCTCGTCCAGCGCGCGCTCGACGACGATGAGCGCGCGGTCGGAGATCCCGGCATTGCGCAGGATCGACCCGATCTGCCGCATGAGCCGCACGTGCGGCAGGCCGACGACGGCCTCGGCATCGGGCACCTGCTCCCACAGTTCCAGGGCCAACTCGCCGAACCGGGCCGCGGATGCGAACGCGAACCTCGTCTTGGCCTCCTGCATCGCGGCGACAGCGGCGACCAGCGCACGGTCGGGCACCTGCGCGAGGTGCCAGTGGTGAGCGAGAGACGACCGGTCGCATCGGTCGAGCGCCGTCGACTTCGCCTCGAGGGCCTCCGCGTACGCCCTGTGCAGCCGCGCCCGTTCGCCGGGGAGCAGGTCATCGTGGACGGCCTCGCGCAGCAGCGCGTGCCGGAACGTGTACTCGTCGTCGTGCACCGACAGGATGCCGTTGCGCGCAGCAGCGCGGATCGCCGCATCGAGGCGATCATCCGGCAGTCCGGCGAGCTCGACCAGCAGCGTGTGCGACAGCATCCCCTCAGCGCCCGACACCATGCGGACGATGTGACGCGCATCATCGTCGAGCTGATCGAAGCGCACCAGCAGCATGTCCCGCAGCGAGTCGGGCAGGGGCCCTGCGGCGCAGCAGGCGACTTCTTCGATGAAGAAGGGCACGCCCTCGGCGCGCTCCATCAGACGCTCGAACGCCGACTCGCTGAGCTCGCTGCCGTACAGCTGCTCGACCATCCGACGTGTCGCGTCCTGGTCGAGGCGTTCGAGTGTCAGCCGCTCGATGACCCGCGCGCGCGTGGTCTCGGCGATGAAACGGCTGACCGCGTCGCCGCGCCGCACATCGTCGGTGCGGCAGGTGATCAGCAGCAGCACGCGCCCCTCCTGCAGCGTCCGCAGCAGGTAGAGGAGCATGGCGAGCGTGGAGTCGTCGACCCAGTGCAGGTCTTCGATCACGAGGATCTGCGGTACCTTGGCCGCCGCCGCCTCGATGAGGGTCGCGACCGCGTCGCGCAGGGCGTCGGGGCTCGTGCTCTCTCGGACGGCGACGCCCTCACCCAGATCGGGGACGAGCATGCGGAGCGCTTCGGCACCGACCCCGATCGCCGCCTTGGCCTCAGCGACGCCGAGCCGCTCGACCATCGATCGCAGGATGCTGGTCAGCGGGCCGTACGCCGACCGAGCAGCACCGAGGTCGAAGCAGCGGCCGACATGAACGTCGGCGACACCGGACACCACTCCCCGGAACTCCCGCAGCAGCCTCGTCTTGCCGATGCCGGCCTCGCCCTCGATGAGCACGGCGGATGGCTCGCCGCCGGATGCACGATCGAACGCGCGCCGCAGGTCGGCGAGGTCGGCGTCACGACCCACCATTGCCGAGCTGTCAATCGGAACGGTCACCAGTTCATGGTGCCACGCACCTCCGACATCCGGGCCGGTGATCGCGGCCGAAGCGCTCACCGCGCGTACGCGGGCTGGGGGACCTCGTCGCGGATCTCGCGCAGACTGTCCGCTGCGAGTGCCGCAGCCGCGGCATCCGGCTCGTGCCGGCGGAACCACGCACGCACCCGAGCGACGAAGCGGCGCTCGCGACGGACCAGGCGGTCCGGGTCCTCGCGGATGATGCGCTGCCGCTCGAGCTCGCGCTCCAACCGCTCCTGCTCGATGACGATGGCGTCGTAGATGAAGTGCTCGTACATGGTGTGAACTCCTCTGGTGATCTGAGTCCACACTCCGCTCTAAGGCACCCGTCGGGCATCGGGCAGATACCTTATCTTCCTGGGCGGAGTCAGCCGCCCAGGAACGAACGGCTAAGGCGTCTGCCTGTCCGTGCGCGCGCCGCGCCCCACACCGTTGACCGTCAGCAGCGTTCCCGTGTCGGTGAACTCCTGCAGGATCTCGTTCTGCCGCTCCGAACCGTCTCGATGCGTCAGCAGGCTGACCACGACGGCCACGACAGTCGCGCAGATGAATCCGGGCAGCAGCTCGTACATCTGCGGCCACACCGCCTTCCAGAAGAAGACGCCTGCAGCACCGACGAACATTCCGGCCAGCGCACCCCAGTTCGTGAGCCTGCGCCAGAACAGGCTCAGCAGGATCAGCGGCCCGAAGGCGGCGCCGAAGCCGGCCCACGCGAACGAGACCAGCCCGAGGATGGTGTCGTTCGGCACGATCGCCAGGAGCGCCGCGATCACGCCGACTGCGAGGACCGTCGATCGTCCGAGGATCACCAGCAGCCTCGGAGATGGCTCCTTCTTGACCACCTTGAAGAGATCCTCGACCAACGCGGAGGATGCGACGATCAGCTGGCTCGAGATCGTGCTCATGATCGCGGCCAGCACGGCTGCGAGCACGAGGCCCGCGACGAACGGATGCAGCAGCGTCTGCGCCATCACCAGCACGACGGTCTCGGGGTTCGTGAGATCGATGCCCTGATGCGCCATGTAGGCGATGCCGACGAAGCCTGAGAACACCGCGCCCACCAGGGAGATGATCATCCAGGTCATGCCGATGCGACGGGCGGACTTGGCCTCCCCCGGATTGCGCAGGGCCATGAAGCGAACGATGATGTGGGGTTGCCCGAAGTATCCCAGGCCCCAGGCGAGCGAGGAGATGATCGCCAGGATCGTCCCGCCGGTCAGAGCCGTGCCGCCGATGACCGAGATGTGATTCGGCGCGAGGTCTTCGACGTAGGTGGCCACCTCGCCGAAGCCGCCGACGGCGATGATCGCGGCGATCGGGACCACGATCAGCGCGATCACCATCATCAGGCCCTGAACGACGTCCGTGAACGAAGCGCCGAGGAAGCCGCCGAACAGGGTGTACAGAAGCGTGATCCCGGCGACCAGGAGCATGCCGAGCAGGTAGTCGGAGTTGAACGAGCTCTCGAAGAAGAAGCCGCCTGCCACCATGCCGCTGGAAATGTACAGCGTGAAGAACACGAGGATCACGACGCCGGCGAGCAGCCGCAGAAGGCGCGAGGAGTCCCGGAGCCGGTTCTCGAAGAAGCTCGGCACCGTGATCGAGTTGCGCGACACCTGCGTGTACGCACGCAGTCGCGGTGCGACCAGCAGCCAGTTCAGATACGCGCCGACCGTGAGCCCCACGGCGATCCACGCCTCGATCAGGCCCGAGAGGTAGATCGCGCCGGGAAGACCCATGACGAGCCAGCCCGACATGTCGGATGCTCCGGCGCTGAGAGCCGCGACCCACGGCGGCAGGTTCCGCCCTCCGAGCATGTAGTCCTCATGATCGGTGGTCCGGCGGAAGGCCAGATATCCGATGACGAGCATGGCGGCGAAATAAAGGCCCAGTGCGATGAAGATGAAGATCTGATCGGACATCGTCGTCCCTCCGTTGCGGATCGGTGCAGCGTCGTGCTCCGATCCTGGCAGGGATGGATGCCGCTGACCACCCCGAACGCGTCGGCGGGCTTCAGCCGCCGAGCAGCGATCTCCGCGCAGACGGGCGCGTCTGCTCCGGTGTCAGGACGGCGAGCATGCGCACGAGGGTCGTCAACCACAGCAGCGCCAACCCGATGACGATCGCTTCGAGCGCCGTGACCGAGAGCAGATGGAAGCCGAACGCCAGGATGACGGCCACCACGATCAGCGATGCGACCCCGACCGTCGTGAGCAGCAGCGCGCGCGGCGGACCGGGCATGACGGTCGTGGTCAGGATGCCGGCGGCGACGAACAGCACGAGCGTCGAGAACGCCGCGATGTTGTGCACGACGACGATCCGCTCGATCGGGAACACCCCGACTCCGGCGAGCGCTGCGCCGGTGGCCGCCCACAGGGCGACGACCCAGGCGATGCGCCCGAGCGCCGCGTCACCGCGGATGCGGTGCAGATCGCGGCCGATGTACGAACCGACGGTGGCGATGAGGATGCCGGCGACCACGAGCGTCCCGTTGAACGCCCATGCTCCGGCGCCGATGCCGAGCTGCGAGAAGTTCGACTCCCACCACCGCGGGTCGGCAGCGGTGATCATCGCGAAAAGTGTGCCGATGATGAGGTAGCCGAACAGCAGGTTCGCGAGATCCGAGGTGCGCAGGTCGATGCCGGCCTCGAATGTCAGGCGCCCGCCGACGGCGCTGGCGACACCCGTGAGGAGGCCCCCGCCGACGGCGGACAGCTCGAGGCCCTGCAGCCCGACGCCCAGCACCTCGGTGGTGAGCAGCACGCCGAGCGCTGTGACTCCGGCGAACGCGATCGTCAGCGCGACGGCCGACAGCGACGAGACGATGACCTGCCAGCGGGGCATGGTCGAGTGGTCGCCCCGACGGTACAGCCTCGAGCTGACGGCGAAGGATGCCGCGGCGATCGCACCGGCGACGATCGAGGCGGGAATCCCCACCGATCCGTCACCGGCGACAGGCCGCGGAGTGCCCCACAGGAGGAGCGTCCCGGCCAGGGCGCCGACGAGGAAGCACACGACGGTGGCCCAGATCGCCCTGGTCTCCTGCGCCATCCGCTGCTCGGCATCCATGCCCTCATCACATCACGGAGGTGCGACGTGGCGCAGTCACCGTCCCCGATCTGCGGAGTGCTCAGCCGCGCATGGCGACACCGCGGCGCCAGTAGCCCATGAAGGCCACCTGCGCGCGGTCGATGCCGAGGTCCTTGACCAGGTGCCGGCGCAGCGTGGTGACGACGCCGCTCTCGCCCGCGATCCAGAAGTACCGGTCGACGTGAGCGACGGTGGCGCCGAGCGATTCGCCGCTGCCGGAGTAGATCGGAGTCTCCCAGACCAGGTCCTCGCCCTCGGCATCCTGAACCGTGATCTCACGGTGCCCGGTGTCGCCCAGGTAGTCGAGCACGGTGGGGATCACGCGCAGGCCGTGCGCGGCATCCCCCCGGGGCAGCCAGTGCACCTCGACACCGGCTGGCGCATCGATCGACAGCACATCCGAGGCGACGGGAACCTCTATGAACGCGATGCCGCGCATGTCGCGCGGTGCGTCTTCGAGGATGCGCGCGATCGCGGGGGCAGCCGTCTCGTCGCCGACGAGGACGACAGAGGATGCCTCCCCCGGCGCGTACTCGATCCCGCTGCGGTCCTCGCGGCCGCGGCGAGGACCGACGATCCAGAGCTCGTCGCCGACCGCTGCGCGGCTCGCCCACAGGGAGGCCGGCCCGGTGAGGCCAGGAGCCAGGTGCAGGACGAAGTCGACGACGACCTCGGTGCCTGCATCCGTCGCCTTCAGCGTCCGGATCGAGTACGTGCGCATCGACCCGCGCTCGTCCTCCGGGACGGCGAGATACGCACCCCACCAGTCGTCGTTGTCGCGGTCGATGTCGGGGAGGATGCCGGAGGCCGGGGGGAACACGAGCTTGATCCGCGCGTCGTAGACGTCGCCGGGCGTGCCGAACTCGTCGAGTTCGCCGCCGCCGAATGTCACCCGCACGAAGTTCGGCGACACGCGTTCGACGGCGCGCACCTCGGCGCGGGCGAGGACGTACGGCGGACGGGTACGAGTGCTAGCGGACATGATGCCTTCCGATCGGGGTCACCATCGGCTTGCCGGAGACCGGATCCGTGGTGATCTGATTCGCCATGCCGAAGACCTCTTCGACGAGCGTGTGGGTCAGGACCTCGCTGGGCGCGCCGATCGCGTGCACCCTGCCGTGCCGCATCGCGACGAGCTCGTCGCTGTAGCGGGCTGCGAGGTTGAGGTCGTGCAGCACCATCACGATCGTGGTGCCGCGGGAGACGCTGAGGTCGGTCAGCAGGTCGAGGACTTCGACCTGATGCGCGACATCGAGGAAAGTGGTGGGCTCGTCGAGCAGCAGGATGTCGGTCTCCTGAGCGAGGGCCATCGCGATCCAGACGCGCTGACGCTGGCCACCCGAGAGCTCGTCGACACTGCGGTCGGCGAGGTCCGAGATGCCGGTGGCCTCGAGGGCGTCTGCGACGACTTCGTAGTCGTGCGCCGTCCAGCGGGCGAGCGCCTTCTGGTGCGGATGCCGCCCCCGGCCGACGAGATCGGCGACGGCGATGCCCTCCGGAGCGATCGGCGACTGCGGCAGCAGTCCGATCACGCGCGCGACCTCCTTGGTCGGGCGGGAGTGCACGGACTTCCCGTCGAGGACGACCTGACCGGACGACGGCGACAGGAGGCGTGCGAGCGAACGCAGGAGCGTCGATTTGCCGCATCCGTTCGCGCCGACGATCGCGGTGATCCTGCCGGGCGCTATCCGGAGGTCGAGGCCCTCGATGATGGTGCGGTCGCCGTAGCCGAGCGTGACGGCCTCGGCTTCCAGGGTGTGCGCTTGGGTCACAGCGATCCTCCCGAGCGGTTGGTGCGGATGAGCAGGTAGATCAGGTATGGGGCGCCGAGCACACCGGTGATGACGCCGACCGGGTAGCGCGCGCCGAGCGCGAACTGGCCGATCAGGTCACCGGCGAGGACGAGCACCGCACCGACGAGCGCGGAAGGCAGCAGCAGATTCGCGCCGGGTCCGGTGATGCGCGCGGCGATGGGCCCGGCCATGAACGCGACGAACGCGATGGGCCCGGTGCCGGCGGTGGCGAAGGCGAGGAGGGCGACCGCGCCGATGATGAACAGCACGCGGGTGAGAGTCACGCGGACGCCGAGACCGGATGCCGAGTCGTCACCGAGCTGCAGCATCCCGAGCGCACGCGCCTGCAGGAACAGGAAGGGCAGGATGACGAGGCTCGCGATGGCAAGGGGGGCGACGTCGTCCCAGGACGCATTGTTCAGGCTGCCGGCGATCCAGCGCATGGCTGTCTGGATGTCCCACTGCGCGGCCCGCGACAGCACATAGGAGATGACGCTCTGCAGCATGGCCGCTATGCCGATGCCGATGAGGATCAGGCGGATGCCGGAGAAGCCGCCCTTGTTCGAGAGCAGGTAGATGGCGAGCGCCGTGACGAGGGCGCCGCCGACTGCGAATGCCGAGACGGCCGGACCGCTCAGGCCGAGGACGATGATGCCGACGACGGCCGCAGCGCTCGCACCCTCGGTGATACCGATGATGTCAGGGGCCGCGAGAGGGTTGCGCAGAAGGGTCTGGAACGCGACGCCTCCGATGCCGAACGCGACCCCGGCGAGGATCGCCAGGACCGTTCGGGGCAGTCGCAGCTCTCCGACCGTGAACGAGGCGCCGGGGACGGTCTCCCCCAGGATGACGCGGATCACTTCGCCGGGAGTGTAGAAGGTGTTGCCGACCATGAGCGCCGTGGCTGCGAGCGCCACGACGAGGATGCCGAGCACGATGCTCGCGACGGCGTGACGGCGGTGGCGCGACCGGCGACCGGCCGCGATGGCCTCCACGCCGGTGGCTGCGGCGGAGGCTGTGACGGTGGCGCTCACAGTTCCCTCACCCTCTGTCGACGGACGATCCAGATGAAGAAGGGAGCGCCGATGACCGCGGTGATGATGCCCACCTGGATCTCCTCGCCGTTCGGAGCGATGACGCGGCCGACGATGTCGCCGGCGAGCAGCAGCGCCGCGCCCGCCAGGGCGGAGAACGGCAGCAGCCAGCGGTGGTCGGTTCCGATCAGAGTCCGGCACAGATGCGGGATCACCAGGCCGACGAATCCGATCGGGCCGGCGATCGCCGTGGCGGCGCCGGCGAGCATGACGGCTCCGAGCGCCGAGACGAGCCGTGTGCGGAACACGTTCTCGCCGAGGCCGGCGGCCATGTCGTCGCCGAGGGCGAGGGAGTTCATGCCGCGCGAGCAGGCGAAGCAGATGAGGGCGCCGAGTGCGAGGGCCGGGGCCGTGATCGCGATGCGAGGCCACTCCGCCCCGCCGACGCCGCCGACCTGCCAGGACTGGAAGGCCTGCAGCAGGTCGACCCGAGGAAGGAGCACGGCGCTGATGAGCGAGCCGAGGGCGGCGGAGGTCGCAGCTCCCGCGAGCGCGAGCTTGAGCGGAGTCGCACCGCCGCGGCCGAGCGACCCGACCGTGTACACGAACACGGCGGCGACGGCGGCGCCGAAGATCGCCACGAACATCTGCGTGGATGCACCCGTCGCGCCGAAGAAGGCGAGGCTGATGACGACGGCGAGCGATGCGCCATTGGAGACGCCGAGGATCCCGGGGTCCGCGATCGGGTTGCGGGTGACGGCCTGCATGGTCGCGCCGGAGAGGGCGAGAGCGGCGCCGACGAGGATCGCGAGCACGGTGCGGGGGATGCGCTTGATGATCGCGCCCTGAGCAATGGTGTCGGAGTGTCCGCCCAGCGCGGCGGCGATGTCGTCGAATGAGACGGCGCGGACGCCGAATGACACGGACAGGATGCTGAGGATGAGGATGACCACGAGGCCGATGAGCAGCCAGGTGCTGCGCACCAGCGCCGGGCGCCGCAGGTGTGCGGCGCCCGGCTTCAGAGCTGTTGCGGCTGAGCTCACTTGCCGGTCAGCGGTGCCTCGAGGATCGAGAAGTACTCGTCGATGCCCCACGGGATCGACAGCGGCGACGGGTTGGCGGAGTTCGCGATCGGAGTGGCGTCGGGAAGGATAGCGATCTGCCCCTTGGCGATCGCCGGGATCTTGCCGAGCAGCGGATCGGCCTGCAGGGCTGCGATCATCGAGTCATCGCCATAGGTGATGAACAGATCGACGTCGTCGAACTTGTCGACCTCCTCGGCGCTGACGGTCAGGTAGAAGTCGGTCGCCGCCTCGTTCTCCTTGAGGATCTCCGGCTCGGGCAGGCCGAGGTCGAGCAGGAAGCCGGGGCGGGTGTCGATCGGCGTGTAGAAGCCCACCTGGCTGAAGTCGTTCGGGTCGATGTAGGTGAACAGGACCTTGGCGTCCTTGAGGGCGGGATGCGCGTCGAGCGCCTCCTGCGTCTTCGCCTCGAGGTCGGCGTTCAGTGCCTCGCCCTCATCCGCGAGCCCCAGGGCCGTCGAGTTCATCGTGATCATGTCCTGGTACGAGGTGCCCCAGGCCACATCCGGGTAGGCGATCGTCGGAGCGATCTTGGAGAGCGTGTCGTACTCCTCCTGCGTGATGCCCGAGTAGGAGGCGAGGATCACGTCGGGGTTCGTGTCGGCGACGGCCTCGAAGTCGACACCGTCGGCCTCGTCGAACAGCACGGGAGTCTCGGCGCCCAGCTCGTCGAGCTTCTCCTCGACCCACGGGAGGACTCCGTTGTCGTCGTCATCGCCCCAGGCGACCTTGCTCATGCCGACCGGGACGATGCCCAGCGCGAGCGGCACCTCGTGGTTCGCCCACGCGACCGTCGCGACGCGCTCCGGCTTCTCCGTGATGGTCGTCTCGCCGTACACGTGCTTGATCGTGACGGGGAAGGCGTCGGCGGATGCCGGGTTGGAGCCCACCGCTGCGTCGTCGGTGCTCGTCGGGGCGGAGGTGGCGCAGCCGGCGAGGCTGGCCGCGAGAACAGCGGCGGCGCCGAGAGCGAGAAGTCGGGAGATACGCACGGGCGTTTCCTTCAGATCTGAGGGTCGGGATGCCGACCAGAAGGCCGACAGGCTTTGGTAAGCCTCCCCTAACGTAGCACGGGGTAAGGGTGTCCTCAGTTGCCGATGACGGCACCTGCCCGGGGCTACCGTGGTGACATGAAGATGACGGCGGCGGTGCGGAGCGCGAAGCGCGCTCCTCTGCTGCAGGTCGCGAAGTCGGCGATCGCCACGCTCGGCGCCTGGCTGATATCGTCGTGGCTCATCCCCGGTCCGCTCCCGGTGTTCGCGGCGATCGCGGCGCTGCTGGTCGTGCAGCCGAGCGTGAACCAGTCGTTCGCGAAGGCGCTGGAGCGTAGCATCGGCGTGATCGCGGGTGTCGTGATCGCCGTGCTGCTGAGCCTGCTGCTGGGCCCGCAGAGCTGGGTCGTGCTGCTGGCGATCGTCGTGGCGATGCTCGTGGCCTGGGTCTTCCGTGCGACACCGGGGACCGGCAATCAGGTCGCGATCTCGGCGATGCTCGTCCTCGCTCTCGGCTCATCGAATCCCGAGTACGCGCTCGATCGGATCCTGGAGACGCTGATCGGCGTCGCGTTCGGTCTGATTGTGAACGCGCTGGTCGTACCGCCGGTGCTCACGGGGCCGGCCAGACGCGACCTCGGGCTGCTCGGCACCGAGATCGCCGCGAGTCTGGACCGGCTGGCCGATGCTCTGCTCGGTTCGCGGACGCCCGCCCAGCTGCAGGGGCTGATGGTGGAGGCACGCCTGCTGCGGCCGATGCAGACTGCGGCCGAGGCATCGATCTCCGCCGGTGAGGAATCGCTCACGCTCAACCCGCGCCGCGCCGCCCGCGGCGAGATCGCCGACATGCGCAGCCTGCTCGACACGCTGTCACCGATCGTGACGCAGGTCATCGGGATGACGCGGGCGTACTTCGACCACTACGACGCCACACTGGCCGATGAGCCCACCGTGCACGCGATCGCCGAGCAGCTCCGGCGGGCGGGGCACGATGTGCGGCTCGCCGTGCAGATCGCCGACATCGCCCCTGAGCCCGCGGCCGAGACCTCGACCATCCCCGCCCTGACCGCACCGCTGCAGCTGAAGCCGCCGGCATCCGGTCATTGGATCCTCGTCGGATCCCTCATGGAGGATCTGCGCCGCATCCGCGGCGAACTCGTCGGCGACGAGTGACACGTTCTGCACAGTCTTGAGTTGTCCACCGTCCGTGGACGGCGACGCCTGCCGTGTGCGCGCCTCTGCCTACTGTCAGGCATGTCCTCTGATGCGTCTCCTATCTCTCAACGCCACTCCTTCGTGCGCCTCAGGGTGAGCACGTCGACCGCTCCGACGATCTCACGCACTTTCGATGCCTGCCCAGAGGCGCCGGTCTCGTGGCTCGTCGACGCGTTTCTCCTGTCGGTGGGACGCGCAGGCCCCGAGGAACGTGAGTACCGCGACGAGCGGCATGGCGAGCGGATCGATGCACTCACGAGGTCGCCGTACAGGTATGCACGTCCGTGGCGACTCGAAAACGATTCGGCGCCCGACGATCCGACGCGTTCGATCGATGTCCCCGGGCTCGAGCACCCGTGCCCCGTCGAGACGCTCTGCCGCCCGAGCGCCGACTCGCGCTGCAGGCGCACCTCGCCGACTCCGGCATCCAGGATCCTGCTCCGATGGATGCTGCGCACGCCGCGGAGTTGCTCACAGGGTTGCGCTGGCTCGTCGAACGACTGGGGCCGGACGGAATCGAAGAGGACGAGAGCGGGGAGCTTCCGACCTGGTTCGCGCGTGAGGCCGAGGCTGCACTGGGCTGGGAGGCGACTTCGCAGTCACCGCCCTCACCAGGACACGCGCGTTTGCTCACCGCGCCGTCGGCGGACGACCGGGAGGACGGCGCGCGAAACGCCGTCCAAGATCTCATGGAGGTACTGGCGCCGCTGGGTGGGCCTGGCGCATTCGGCCGACTCACTCCGGCCGTGCGTGCTTTCGCTCGTGACCAGCTCTCGCCACGTGCACTATCGGAAGGGTGGTGACGCATGCATACTGTAAGCATGCCCAACGTCCTGATTCGAGATCTCCCCCCGCAGGTGCATGCAGTGCTCGTGCGGCGAGCGGAGCAGAACGGGCAGTCGCTGCAGCAGTACCTCACTCAGGAGCTGACGCAGTTGGCTCGTGTGAAGAACAATGCGGAACTGATGGCTGAGATCGATGCTCGTGGTGATCGACTGCAGCTGACAGCCGAGGAGATCGTCGAAGCGATCCGGCACGGACGATCCGAGTGACTGTCGTCGTCGACGCGTCGGTGGTCGTGGACAGCCTCCTCGGCACCTTGGCACCCGGTCCTCGCGCACTCATCATCAATGAACGGATTGCGACCCCCGACCTGATGGACGTCGAGGTCGCATCCGCACTTCGTGGCCTCTGGCTGGGGCGCCGAATCGACAGTGCCCGCTTCCAGGAGAACGTGAGCGACCTCGGCAGATTCGCCACGACGAGGTACTCATCGCACCCGCTCGTACCTCGAGCACTGCAACTCCGCCACAACCTCACTGTCTACGACGCGACCTACGTCGCGCTTGCCGAGGTACTCGAGTGCACGCTGCTCACGCGCGATCGCCGGATCGCGGAGGCCCCCGGCATCCAGTGCGCCGTCGAGGTGATCTGAACGGTCGCGCCGGCGTGCGTACGCTGGATGCATGACCGACACGATGACCGTCCCCGAGGTGCTCGCCGAACTCGAAGCACTCGAGGACCCGAAGTTTCGCGCCGCGAACGAGAAGCGAGGCGACGATCACGGCATCAACCTGTCGAAGATGCGGGCGCTCGCGAAGCAGGTCAAGACGAACCATGCACTCGGCAAGGAGCTCTGGGCGACCGGCGAAACGGCTCCGCGCCTGCTCGCGCTGCTCATCAGCAAGCCGCGCGAGTTCTCGGCCGACGAGCTCGACGCGATGCTGCGCGAGACCAGGGCGCCCAAGGTCAATGAGTGGTTCGTGAGTTACATCGCGAAGAAGTCGCCCCTCGCCGAGGAGATGCGCCAGCGCTGGTTCGGCGACGCCGACCCGACGGTGAGCGCGGCCGCCTGGTCGCTGACCTCTGAGCGCGTGGTGAAGAAGCCGGAGGGCCTCGATCTCGAGCACCTGCTCGACCTCATCGAGCGCGACATGAAGGATGCCCCCACCCGGCCGCAATGGGCGATGAACGAAACACTGGCGAACATCGGCATCCGCATTCCCGATCTGCGGCCTCGGGCTCTCGCGATCGGCAACGAGCTGCAGGTGCTCGCCGACTACCCGACCGCTGCTGGCTGCATCTCTCCGTTCGCACCGATCTGGATCACCGAGATGTCGAAGAGGCTGGATCGCTGAGTCAGTGGATCAGCTTGTGCGTGCCGTCGCACCACGGCTTGATCGCCGAAGCGCCGCAACGGCAGAGCGCGACCGTTCGGCGCGGATTGTCGATCGGCTGCCCGTCTTCGCCGATGACCTGAACAGCCCCGCGCACGAGGAGCGGCCCATCGGCGCACGCGGTGATCTGCACCTCGCGCTCAGACATCATCGCCCTCGGGGCGCAGCGAGCTCTCCCCCGCCTCGAACGCGCCCCTGATATGGTCGGCCGCGCGATCATCGAGCATCAGGCAGGCTGCGGCACCGAAGAAGATGTCCGGGATGAGCTCGGGACGAGCCTCTCCGAGCCCACCGGCGAGATCACGCGCCGCGATCTGCTCGTGCACGGCATCCGCCTCAACATGCTCATCGAAGTAGTCGGCCACGTCGTCGCCGAAGCCGAGCCTGCGCACGCCCTCGGCGTACATGCGGTTCGGCAGCGACGAGGTCATCTCGAACGCGGCCAGGTGCCCCACGATCGCGCCGATCAGCGACCGGTTGATGCCGAACATCGACATCGCGTTCTGCGAGGCCAAAGTCACCGCAGGCACCCGATCGAGGTAGCCGCCGTAGCGTGCGTCGAGCCCGAGACCGCGCATGGTGCGGGCGAAGATCTCCGCGTGCATGCGCTCGGGGCGTCCGCCTCCGTACTCATCGGACTGGATCTCGACGAGCGCGACCTTCGCGCGACCGGTGAGCCGAGGAATGGCCCAGGAGTGCGGATCGGCTTCGCGCAGCGTGTAGATGCTCCGCTGGATCACGAACTCCCTCAGCTGCTCGAGCGTCGCCCGCTTGGCGACGTATCGGGCGAGAGACGGGCCAGGGGTCGGCGCCGTGAGATCGAAGAGCGCGGCGGCGACGGCTTCGGCGTCCGCTGGCGGGGCCTCTCCCACGACGACATCACGGCGCAGCTCGCGTTCGAAGGCACGCTCGATCATCCGGCGAACGGCGAGGAGTTCGGGGTGCCACTCCCACTCGGGGTCGATCCAGTCCAGCGACCCGTAGGCGCAGGCGTAGAGGAGGAAGAGAGCGAGCTGGATGTCGTCGTCGATCGCGACGCCGTCGCTGGCGGCGAGAGCATCGCCGGCGATCGCCGCGAGGTCGTCGCTTCCTCGCGACGCTGCCGCGCCGTCGGCAGCACGGGCATCTCTGGGGTCATCGAGCTGGAGCTTCTGCATGACTGCAGCACTCAGCGGTCCGCGCGCGATGCCGCGGCGAGCGGGACGGACCCGTTCGTGGATGGCAGTCATGGAACCTCTTCCGGAATGCGGATGCGACGGCAACGGCATCCATGCCATCAACCTGTCACAGGCACGGAGAATGCGGTCGGGGGTTGACGTGAGCCGTCGGCGCTGACTAGCGGCTCGATAACCTGGGGTCATGAGCACACACATCGCCGCTGAGCCCGGTCAGATCGCTCCCGTCGTCCTGTTCCCCGGCGACCCGCTGCGCGCGAAGTGGATCGCCGAGAACTTCCTCGAGGACGCTGAACTGTATTCCGAGACCCGCGGGATGCTGGGATACACCGGCACCTGGAACGGGCACCGAGTCTCGGTGCAGGGTTCTGGCATGGGTCAGCCCTCGATGGCGATCTACGCCACCGAGCTGTTCAGCGAGTACGGGGTCCAGACGATCGTGCGGGTCGGCTCATGCGGCGCGCTGACCGAGAAGCTGAACGTGCGCGACATCATCATCGCGAACGGTGCGAGTACCGATTCGGGCATCAACCGCGTGCGGTTCCACGGGCTGGACTTCGCCCCGGTGGCCGACTTCGCTCTGCTGCGGGCCGCCGTCGAGGCGAGTGAGCAGCTGGAGCTCAGCTCTGCCGTCCATGTGGGGCAGCTCTTCTCCAGCGACCAGTTCTACAGCACCCGCCCGGAGCTCACCGAGCCGTTCGTGCAGCACGGCATCCTGGGCGTCGAGATGGAGGCCGCCGGTCTCTACACGCTCGCCGCGTACCACGGGCGTCGCGCCCTCGCGATCTGCACGGTGAGCGATCACATCGTCACGGGCGAGGAGACCACGGCGAAGGAGCGCGAGCAGACCTTCGGCGACATGATCGAGATCGCCCTGCGCGCCGCGACCGCCTGAAGCGCGCGCCGGAGCCGCGCTGCGCGCTCTTGATGGGCGCGGGGCGGCGATGCATGGGGGAGGATCGTAGGGACATGGCTTCCCTTCTCGATTCTGCGACTCTCCCCGACGGCTCCGATGCGGATGCCGTCTACACGGCGTTCGTGGAATGGGCGGAGTCGACCGGCATCCAGCTGTACCCGGCGCAGGACGAAGCGGTCATCGAGATCGTCTCGGGAAACAACCTGATCCTCTCCACTCCCACAGGCACCGGCAAGTCGCTCGTCGCGATCGGAGCGCACTTCGCGGCTCTCGTGGACGGTCGCCGCGGCTACTACACGGCCCCGATCAAGGCCCTGGTCAGCGAGAAGTTCTTCGCTCTCGTCGACATCTTCGGCCCCGAGAACGTCGGCATGATCACCGGAGACTCATCCGTGAACGCGGATGCGCCGATCATCTGCTGCACAGCCGAGATCCTCGCGAACCTTGCGCTGCGCCAGGGGCCCGATGCCGAGGTCGGCCAGGTCGTGATGGACGAGTTCCACTTCTACGCCGACCCCGATCGCGGGTGGGCCTGGCAGGTTCCGCTGCTGACACTGCCGCAGGCGCAGTTCATCCTGATGTCCGCGACGCTCGGCGACGTCACCGAGCTCGCGGCCGATCTGACCCGTCGCACCTCACGCGAGACGTCCGTCGTGACCGGCGTCGAGCGGCCGGTGCCGCTGCACTTCTACTACGAGCTCACGCCGATCCACGAGACGATCGAAGACCTGCTGACCACCGGGCAGGCGCCGGTCTACGTCGTGCACTTCTCGCAGGCCGCGGCCATGGAGCGCGCCCAGGCCCTGTCGAGCACGAAGATCGCCACGCGAGAGCAGCGTGACGAGATCGCAGAGCTCATCGGCGAGTTCCGATTCACCACGGCGTTCGGGCGCACACTGTCGAAATTCCTGCGGGCGGGGATCGGCGTGCACCACGCGGGGATGCTGCCGAAGTATCGCCGGCTGGTCGAGCAGCTCGCTCAGCGAGGGAAGCTGCGCGTGATCTGCGGCACCGACACTCTCGGCGTCGGCATCAACGTGCCGATCCGCACGGTGCTGCTGACCGCGCTGACGAAGTTCGACGGCACGCGGATGCGGCAGCTGAACGCGCGGGAGTTCCATCAGATCGCCGGACGCGCCGGACGCGCCGGCTACGACACCGCAGGCACCGTGGTCGCGCAGGCCCCGGAGCACGAGTCCGAGAACGCCGCGGCGATCAAGAAGGCCGGCGATGATCCGAAGAAGAAGCGCAAGCTCATCCGCAAGAAGGCACCGGAGGGTTTCGTGTCGTGGGGCGAGCCGTCGTTCCGCAAACTCGTGGATGCCGACCCCGAGACGCTGACGTCTCACATGCAGATCACGAGCGCCATGATGCTCAACGTCATCGCTCGCGGCGGTGACGTGTTCGGCAATATGCGCGCGCTGGTATACGACAACCACGAGCCACGGGCCAGGCAGCGACTCCTGGCCCTTCGGGCGCTGGGAATCTATCGGACGCTTCGCGAGTCCGGCATCGTCGAGCAGGACGCCGATGGCGGCATCCACCTCACGGTCGACCTGCAGCCCAATTTCGCTCTGAACCAGCCGCTGTCGCCGTTCGCGCTGGCGGCGTTCGAGCTGCTGGACCCGGATGCCGCGACCTTCGCGCTGGACATGATCTCGATCGTGGAGGCCACCCTCGACGATCCGCGCGCCGTGCTGGGGCAGCAGGAGTTCCTGGCCCGAGGTGAAGCGGTCGCCGAGATGAAGCGCGAGGGCATCGAGTACGACGAGCGGATGGAGCTGCTCGAGCAGATCACGTATCCCAAACCGCTCGACGAGCTGCTCGGAGCGGCCTTCGGGACGTACAGCGCCGCTCAACCGTGGATCCGCGACTTCGAGCTGCATCCGAAGTCCGTCGTCCGTGACATGTACGAGCGGGCCATGTCGTTCGGAGAATATGTCGCGTTCTACAAGATCGCGCGGTCTGAAGGCGTGGTGCTGCGGTACCTGTCCGACGCCTATCGTGCGGCGTCGCAGACGATCCCGGAAGAGCTGAAGAACGAAGATCTGCGCGATCTCATCGAGTGGCTCGGCGAGCTCGTCCGCCAGGTGGATTCGTCACTCCTGGACGAGTGGGAGGAGCTGCGCTCCGGCACCGACAACGGTCAGGTCGACCTCGCCGCCTTGAAGAGCGCGGATCACGTCGATGAGCCGATCGTCCCGCCGGCTCCGAAGCGTCTCACCTCGAATGTGCGCGCGTTCCGGACGCTGGTGCGCAACGAGCTGTTCCGGCGGGTGCAGCTCGCGGCGCTCGAGGACGTCGAGACGCTCGCAGAACTCGATCCCGCTCTGGGCGCCGATGGGTGGAACGACGCTCTGGATGCGTACTTCGCCGAGCACGATGAGATCCTCACCGGTCCTGACGCGCGCAGCTCGAAGCTGCTGATGCTGACGGAGGGTGCGGCCGAGTGGACCGCCCGCCAGATCCTGGACGACCCCGCCGGCGACCACGACTGGGGCATCTCGGCGACGGTCGACCTTGCGGGGTCGGACGAAGCCGGTGAGGCCGTCGTCACGGTCACCGGTGTGGATCGGCTCTGACGACTCAGGCTTGCATCACGGCGAGGACGTTGCCCGCCGGGTCCTTGAACCACGCGATGTCGGGGCCCTGTCCCTCACCGCGGACGATGCCGCGTTCGTCTGAGGGGAACTCCTCGTCCCTGTAGATCTTCGTCTGCACGCCGCGGGAGATGAGCTCGTCGACAGCGGCGTCCACGTCCGCGACCGGGAAGTTCAGGATCGTGAAGCTCGCCGGCTCATGGTTCGGCTTCGAATAGACGAGGATCGACCCGCCGCTCGGAAGACGAATGTCGAGGAAGCCCATCGGGTTCGCCTCGACGTCGAGCCCGAGCGTCGTTCCGTAGAAGTCGCGTGCCGCGTCGATGTCGTCGACGCTGAACCCGCTGAATGCACCGTCCACCGTGAATGCTGTCATGCGTCCAGCATCCGCCGATGGCGCGTGGATGTCGAGAGGTTGCCAGCCGCCCTGAACGATCTCCGCGACGCGAACCTTGCGATCCTCGGCCAGCGACATCGTGAGAGCATCCGCCGTCGCGATCGACTGGCGGGCAGCGGTCCCGTCGGTGAGCGCGGCGAACTCCGGGTCCGGCTCGGCTCCCTGCAGCAGAGCGTGGAAGTACGCGGTCTCCTCTTCGACGATGCCCACCAGCCACAGCGGCGCCGTGCTCGTCGGGTTGCCGTACATGATGCCGCCTGCATCGGCGCGGGAGGCGTAGATCGCGGCTCGCTGCGCGTCCTCCTCCTCGCTGCGGTGCAGCAGGAATCGCTCTTCCGCACCGGAGCGGCGCACGGTCACGCCGCCGTTCGTCAGATCGATGTATGCCGCTCCGAGCGTGCCCTGCACGAGCAGGTAGTGCTCCGGCCAGCGGAACGCGGAGCCGTACTCCAGCGTCGCGAAGGCTCCGCCCGGGAACTCGAGTGTGATCAGCAGCAGGTCGTCCTCATCGCCGAACTGCTCGCCGCGGTGCGCGACGTTGCCGCCGATCATGGTCGCCGTCTCCGGAGCGCCCATGATGAACTGGATGACGTCGAGCTCGTGGATGTGGTGGTAGAGATGTCCGCCGGACAACTCGCGCTGCTTCTTCCATGACACCTGCGGCTTCGGGTCCTCCCAGCCGGTGCGCGCAGCGCGGGTGTAGACGATATCGCCGAGCGCACCGTCCGCGACGAGCCGCTTGACGCGGCGCACCCCGTTCATGAAGTTCATGACGTGGCCGCTCATCAGCATCACGCCGGCCTCGTTCGCTGCATCCACCATCGCCGAGCAGTCCGCGTACGACAGCGCCATCGGCTTCTCGCAGAAGATCTGCTTGCCGTGCTGCGCTGCGAGAACGACCGCTTCGCGGTGCGCCCAGTTCGGGGATGCCACGACCACCGCGTCCACGTCGGGGCTCGCGCACAGTTCCTCGAGTGTCGCAGTCGCCGTCGCGCCGAACTCGCTCACCCCGGCATCCGCGTGCTCGGGGTCGAACACGCGGGTGATGCGGGCGCCGGGCAGACGCAGGAAGCCTCTCCCCAGAGCGAGTCCGAAGTATCCGGTGCCGACGAGGCCGTAGCGGATCTCGGATCGGGGCGAGAGAGCGGAGTCAGTCATGCCCTTCACGCTAGACATCAGACATCTGATGTGTCAAATGTCGATACTCCCTCACCGCATCCGGCGCGCAGCGGGCCGAGGTCGACGGCACCCCCGCACCCGCCGGCACACCCACTGGCACAGATGCACGGCCCTGGCGCACTTGCACGGCCGAACCGGCGATCCGGTCGTGCATCCGTCCCCGGGCCGTGCATGTGTGCATGGCGGACTCAGAAATCGGGCGCGGCTGAACTCACCAGGGGTTCGGCTTGTAGTCCTTCAGGAACACGCCGTGCACATCGACGCCGGCCTCGCCCTGGACGATCGGGTCGTACACGCGCGCGGCGCCGTCGACGAGGTCGAGCGGGGCGTGGAAGCCCTCCTCCGCCAGGCGCACCTTCGTGTGGTGCGGGCGCTCGTCGGTGATCCAACCGGTGTCGACCGCGGTCATCAGGATGCCGTCGGTCTCGAGCATCTCGCCGGCACTGGTGCGGGTGAGCATGTTCAGCGCGGCCTTGGCCATGTTCGTGTGCGGATGCCCAGGGCCCTTGTAACGGCGCGAGAACTGGCCCTCCATCGCCGAGACGTTCACGATGTACTTGCGGTGCGCATCGGACGCGCGCATCGACGCCCGCAGCCTGCTGATCAGCAGGAACGGAGCCGTGGTGTTCGCGAGCTGCACCTCGAGCATCTCGAGCGGATCGACCTGATCGACCGACTGCACCCAGCTGTTGATGTGATCGATGTCGGGCACCAGTCCCCCGGCATCGATGGCCGAGCCGTCGGCGTGCTTCTCGAGCGACGAGGACCCTGGCGCCATCGCGAGCCGTGCGAGGTCTTCGGCGGTCAGGGCCTGCCCGCCCTGCTCGGCGACGGTGCCGCCGAGGGCCGCGACCGACAGCAGCGGGTTCGCGTCGACCGACGCCTGCAGCGCCTGGGGATGCGGGTCGGCGGTGTGCCCGAACGTCTCCATCTCGGGCAGCGGCCCATCCGGGAGCGGCTGCATCTCAGCATCCGCCAGCAGCGAATATGCACCCGGCGAACGCCGCACGGTCTGCGCGGCGTTGTTGATGAGGATGTCGAGCGGGCCCTGAGCCGCGACGGAGTCGGCGAGCGCGATCACCTGGGCGGGGTCGCGCAGGTCGATGCCGACGATGCGGAGGCGGTGCAGCCAGTCCGCGGCATCCGACAGCGATGAGAACCGGCGCACGGCATCCCTGGGGAAGCGCGTGGTGATGGTCAGGTGCGCGCCGTCGCGGAGCAGGCGCAGCGCGATGTGCATGCCGATCTTGGCTCGCCCGCCGGTGAGCAGCGCGCGGCGGCCGGTGAGGTCGGTGCGGGCGTTGCGCTTGGCGTGGCTGAAGCGAGCGCAGTCCGGGCAGAGCTGATGGTAGAACGCGTCGACGAGCGTGTACGGCTGCTTGCAGATGTAGCAGTTGCGGGGCTTGAGCAGCTCGCCGGCGATCGGGGCATCCACGCTCGAGGCGAGGTCGTTGCCGCGCGTCTCATCGTCGATGCGATCGGGAGCGCCGGTCGCGGTCCTGGCCACGACGGCCTTGTCCGCCTCGGCGATCGCGTCGCGGATCTCCTTGCGGCGCACGCGCTTGACGGCCTTGAACATCGCGGCGGTCGCCCGGCGCACGGCGATGTAATCGGGGTGCTGCTCGCTGATCTTGTCGAGCTGCTGGAGGACCCGAAGGGTCGTGGCGAGATCGTCAGGGTCGAGGCCTTCGCCGAGGTCGGCTGAGCTGTCGGCAGAGCTGTCGGCAGAGGCATCGGTCATTGGGCTGATTTTACGCGAGCGACCTGGGAGCGGATGCCGTCTGGGATTCGGGCCCCGGAGCACGCAACGCCGCAGTACCCGTGACTCTGTCGGAACCCGCGCGTATCGTCGGCCACATGGACCACAGCGCACAGGCACACGGCATCATCCCGGCATACCTTCTCGCCCGCCTCGCGCAGTCGGGCCGTTTCACCAAGGCTGCGGATGCTGCGCGTCAGACGCTGCTCGCGGGCAGACCGCAGTTCCGTGCCCGCCTGAACCTGTCCATCGACGAGCACGGCGATCTCGTCGCCGAGCTGACGGATGCTCCGAACCGCACGATCAGCGATGCCGGCGGCACCGAGACGCTGCCCGGCGCCGTGGTGCGCACCGAAGACGACGGGCCAGTCGACGACGCTTCGGTCAACCAGGCGTTCGACGGCCTCGGCGCCACGTTCGAACTGCTGCTCTCGGCGTTCCAGCGCAACTCGCTCGACGGGTTGGGGGCGCCCCTGAACGCGACGGTGCACTACGGCACCGACTACGACAACGCCTTCTGGGACGGCGAGCGCATGGTCTTCGGCGACGGCGACGGCGAGGTGTTCCGCGGCTTCACCGGTTCGGTCACCGTCATCGGCCACGAGCTGGCGCACGGCGTGATCCAGCACACCGCGAACCTCGAGTACCAGGGCCAGCCCGGCGCGCTGAACGAGTCGATCGCCGATGTGTTCGGGGCGCTGACCGAGCAGTACGCCGAGGGGCAGGCGGCGGATCAGGCGAGCTGGCTGATCGGTGCGGGCATCTTCACCGACGAAGTGCAGGGCGTGGCGCTGCGGTCGATGATCGAGCCGGGCACGGCGTACGACGACGACGAGCTCGGCAAGGATCCGCAGCCAGCGCACATGAGCGACTTCGTGCGGACGACCGAGGACAACGGCGGGGTGCACGTCAACTCCGGCATCCCGAATCGTGCGTTCGCGCTCGCGGCGCGCGCCCTGGGCGGCAACGCCTGGGAGCGGGCCGGCACCGTCTGGTACCGCGCGCTGAGCGACGGACTCTCGCCGACGGCGACATTCCGCGAGTTCGCAGATGCCACTGTCGACGCGGCCTCCCGCGAGTACGGTGAGGAGGTGACCGCCGCAGTACGCGACGCGTGGACGACCGTGGGAGTGCTGGATGCCGAAGGAAATCGACGCACCGGATGACCGGGCAACCGCTGATGAGGACGACCTCCTCGTCGTGGCGGTCGTCCGGACGGGCGGGATCGCCGGCCTCCGACGCCGCTGGCGGGTCGAGACGCCGCGCCCCGAGGCGCATGACTGGCTGGTGCTGATCGATCGCTGCCCGTGGAACGCGCCTGCCGAGCACGATGCCGGCGCCGATCGCTACGTGTGGAGCATCCAGGTGCGCATGCCCAGCGAAGAGCGCGAGCGCGAACTCGCCGACTCCGAGCTGCGCGGCGCCTGGCGGGATCTCGTCGATGCGGTCCGCGATGCGGATGCGGCGCGGACGACTAAGCCGGGCGATCCAGCATCACGCGAGTGACCGGCAGCGCCTCTGGATGCTCCTGCTGCAGCCAGATCATGACCTTCTCGCGCACGAGGCATCGCAGATCCCACTGATCGCCGGAGTTCGCCGATGACACCGTGAACCGCAGCGTGACGTGCCCGCCCTCCGAACCGGTGACGACCATGCCTGCCGAACGGCGGTCCCAGGCATCCGAGCCCTCGATGATCTCCATGAACTTCTCGCGCACGGCATCCACCGGAACACGCCAATCGAGGTCCATGTAGACGGTGCCGAGGATCTTGTCCGACCTGCGCGTCCAGCTCTCCACCGGCTGCGATGTGAAGTACGTGCAGGGCAGGATCAGCCGGCGCTCGTCCCAGATGTAGACGACCACGTACGACAGGTTGATCTCACCGATCCGCCCCCACTCGCCCTCGATCACGACGACGTCGCCGACGCGGATCGCGTCCGTGAACGCGATCTGCACCCCGGCGATGAGGTTGCCGAGCGTCGACTGCGCGGCGAGACCGGCGATGATGCTGACGACACCGGCCGATGCCAGGATGCTGGTGCCCACCGCCCGCACCTCGGGGAATGAGAACAGCACCACCCCGACCGCGATGACACCGACCAGAACCACGGCGAGCCGATTGAGGACGGTGAGCTGCGTCTGGCGACGCCGGGCCTCAGGGCTCGTGGCATCCTTGCGGCTGTCGTACTGCATGAGCCGTTCCATGCCGAACGTCACCAGCGTCGACAGCAGCCACGCGCCGACCAGCACCGTGGCGATGAGCAGCAGACGATCGAGCACCGGCCACCACGACAGCGACGCCGGTGCGGTCGTGGCGCAGACGATCCACGCGGCGATCACGAACGCCAAGGTCATGCCAGGCACGCGGATGCGTCGCTCCAGGTCGGCGATCCACGCTGAGCGGCCGCGCGCGCGACCCGCGACGAACCGTACGCCGGTCACGATCACCGAGACGATCACGACCGCCACGACTGTTGCGATGAGCGTGCCGATCCACGAGGTCCATTCGAGCGTGAACTCTGCGAGAGAAGCCATCGATCCACCCTAGACAGACGAGCAGTTCGGGGCGCAACCCCCTTGCTTCCGCGGTCACCGCGGAGCACGATCTAATCACCCGAGAACAGCCCGCCGAGGGAGCCGCGATGTCTCAGAAGATCATTCCCAACATCTGGTGCAATCAGAACGCCGACGAGGCGGGTGAGTTCTACGCCGGCCTCCTGCCCCATACGACATCGAAGGTCACAGCCCGGTATCCGGACGTCGTCGCGGACTGGCAGGCCGAGTTCGCCGGCAAAACGCTCACGGTCGATGTCGACGTCGACGGCTTCCAGCTGTCGCTGATCAATGCGGGGGACGAGTTCCGCCCGAATCCGTCCATCTCGTTCATGCTGAACTTCGATCCGGTCCGTTTCGACGGCGATCGGGATGCCGCCCGTGCCAGCCTGGACGAGGTCTGGGCCGGACTCGCCGAGGGCGGCACCGTTCGCATGGAGCTCGGCGAGTACCCGTTCAGCCCTCGGTACGGGTGGGTCGAGGATCGCTTCGGCGTCAACTGGCAGCTCATCCTCACGAACCCCGAGGGCGAGTCGCGTCCGTTCCTCATTCCGCAGTTGACGTTCACGGAGTCGGTCGACGGCAAGGCCAGGGAAGCGGCGGAGTTCTACGCCTCGCTGTTCCCCGACGGAGAGGTCGGCTACATCGCGGTGCACCCGCCGGAGTCGACGCACGCACAGCCCGGCACGGTGATGTTCGGCGAGTTCGAACTGGCGGGGCAATGGTTCTCGATGATGGACGGCGGCCCCGACCACGATTTCGCCTTCGACTGCGGCATCTCGCTCGAGGTGCGCGTCGCCGATCAGGACGAGCTCGATCACTACTGGAATGCCCTCACCGCCGTGCCGGAGGCCGAGGTGTGCGGGTGGCTCGCTGATCGATACGGGCTCAGTTGGCAGATCATTCCGGAGAACATGGGCGAGCTCATGTCGCGCCCGGACGCGTACACGAAGATGATGGGGATGAAGAAGCTCATCATCGCCGATTTCTGAAGGACGCCAATGGGACTGTTCACGCAGCGCGAGGAAGACGAGAACACCTGGGCGGCACTGCCCGGCGAGCCGCGCGGGCCGAGGGATGCCGCCGAGGTGCTCGACACGGCACCCGTCGCCGACCCGATGGAAGTGGGTCTCGGCGCGCAATACACGTCGGTCGTCTTCCCCGTCGCGCCACCCGCCCCCGAAGCATCGGATGCGTCGGATGCCGCGCCGAAGGACCCTGCAGCCGAACCGGACCCGCACGTGCTCGGCCCAGGGCTCCTGCCGACGCCGTTCACGGCCGACGAGATCCACGCGGCAGCGCGCGGCGGCAAGACGATCCGGATGCTCGTGGAGGAGCCCGATGGCGCATCGCACATCAGGGTCAACAGGTTCCGCGATGCCGATGACGAGGGGGCGACACTCGAACGCTGGATCTCGGGCCCGACCGGCATCGTCCAGGGCGAGATCACGAGTTCGCGCGTGACCTGGCGCGAACTGCAGGCGCACGCGGCGTTCCCCGCTGATCTGACGACGCTGTCGTCCGAGACACTGGAGTTGCCGATCGGACGCGTGGAGTGCCTGCGCTACGAGGTGCGCGAGTCGTCGGATGCCGCCCCGGAGACGTTCTGGTTCGCGGTCAACCACCCGGGGATGCCGGTGCGGTACGAATCGCGGGTCGATGCAAGCATGCAGCGCACGGGTTCATCAGGCATGCAGCGCACGACTGTGATCGCGATCGCGCGACCCTAGACGCCGGGCTCGATCCGCTCGAAGCGCTCCGGCCTCGCTCCGAGGCCGACGAAGCGTCCGGTCAGATGCGTCAGCCGAGGGTGATCGCGCAACAATCGCAGAGGCAGGGGCAGCGGCGCATCAGGAGTCCGCTCCGCGATCAACGGACCCTGCAGCCGACGCTGCACGAACTGCGTGACCCGTGTCGGCCATGAGCGTCGACGTTGGACACGGCGCAGGTCTCGGGTGGTCGGTGCACCGCCGCCGCGAAGCACCGGCCCGAGGATGCGGGCAGCGGCCACGGCATCCTGAATCGCGAGGTTGATCCCGACCCCGCCCGCCGGCGACATCGCGTGCGCGGAGTCGCCGATGCACAGCATCCCGGAGGTGAACCAGCGGCGCAACCGTTCCAGCCTGACCCGCAGCAGGTGCACGTCGTCGGTGGCGACGGCGGTGACGGCATCCGCCATCCGGGGCGAGATCCGCCCGATGCGGTGCTTCATGATCGTGAGGTCGGCGTCCGTGCCGCCCCACATGCCGGCCGGGATCACGTGGGCGATCTGGAAGAAGTCGCCGCGGTCGATCGTGATGATCATCCCGGAGCCCGCCTGGATGAACGGGTACGTCTCACCGTCGCGCTTGGCCAGGCGGAACCAGAGGACGTCCATCGCGGCGGCGACGCCGGTCGGATGCAGTCCGGCGGCGGTGCGGATGTCGGAGTCCCGACCTGACGCATCGACGACGAGACGGGCGCGGATCGTGACGTCGCCGTCGGGGCCTGCGCCGGTGACTCCGGTCACGCGGCCGCCGTCTCTGCCGTCTTCACGGATCAGTCCGTCGATGCGCGTCTCGCGGAGGAGCGTGAAACCCGGATGCCGCGACGCGCTGTCGGCGAGCAGATCGAGGAAGTCCCACTGCGGCATGAACGTCATGACCTTGCGACGCGTGGGCAGTCGGCTGAAGTCGGCGAGCACGAGCTCGACCCCCTGCCAGCTGACGGTGACCCGCTCCATGTCGTCGTGCGGGAGGGCCAGGAACTCGTCGAGCAGCCCGAGGTCGGCGAGCAGCTCCTGCGTCGACGGGTGGATCGTGTCGCCGCGGAAGTCGCGCAGGAAGTCGGCGTGCTTCTCGATGACGGTGACGCGGATGCCGTGCCGCAGAAGCGCGAGCGCCAGCATGAGCCCGGCGGGGCCGCCGCCGACGATCGCGCAGTCGGTGTCGATGCGCTGGCTGCTCGCTTCGGTGCTCATGAGTCCAGGATCGTCCTCTCGTGGCGAAGTTGCACGCATGGTCGATGCGGCGATGGCTCTAGGCTGTCCCGCGAGACGGATACGAGGGGGAATCATGCCTACTGCCGAAGAGGCTTCGCGGCTGCTGGGGCTCGCGCATCACACCTATGACCGGGGTGATGCGCTGCTGCAGATCGCCGTGGATGTCAGCCTGCTCACGGGAGAGAAGTCGTCGTTCGGCTCGGCCGGGAACATGGCGTCGCACGATGAGAGCATCGGGTACTTCCTCGGCGAGGTCGAGAAGATCGGATGGCGGCTCGAGTCGAGCGCCTTCACGTTCATCGAGAGCGGCGCGACGACCTCTGCGCGGATGTGGGGGACGGGCGAGGGCGTCGTGAATCACGGCGCCGTCGTCGGGTACTACGTGTTCCGGCGGGCGTGAAGCCGCGCCGTCCCCCGTTACGGTTGAAGGATGACGATCACCGCCGCGGCAGACGGCTCAGCCCTCGGTAATCCAGGCCCGAACGGCTGGGCGTGGTACATCGACGACGACAACTGGGCGGCGGGCGGATCCCCCCACGGCACGAACAATCAGGGCGAACTGCAGGCCGTTCTCGAGCTGCTGCAGGCGACGGCCGCGACCGGCGAGTCGCTGCTGATCATGTGCGACAGCAAGTACGTGATCGACTCGATCACCAAGTGGATGCCGGGCTGGAAGCGCCGCGGATGGCGCAAGGCCGACGGCGGGCCGGTGCTGAACCGCGACCTCATGGAGGCGCTGGATGCCGCGATGCAGGACCGCGACGTGAAGTTCGCGTGGGTCAAGGGGCATGCCGGGCACGATCTCAACGAAGCCGCAGACGAGCGGGCGAATGCCGCGGCGAAGGCGTATCAGGCGAAGCGCGAGCCGAACCGCGGTCCGGGCTTCGCCCTGGGTGCGGCGGCCTCTGCCCCGGTCCCCGTCCCGACGTCCGAGTCCCCCTCAGCGCAGCCGCTCTGGGCCGAGGCATCCTCGCTTCTCGACGTCTTCGACACCCCTGACGATGCGGCTGGGTCCGCGGCATCCGCCATCGACCTGCACGTGGCACTCACACCCGACGAGCACGCACGCCTACGCGATCGCGCCGACGCGCAGGGCATCTCGCTCGAGCAGGCACTGCGCCGCCTGATCTGAGGTCAGGGCTTCGCGGTCATCCAGGCGACCACGACATCGCCGATCATCGAGCGCAGGTGCTCGCGGCGGTCCGCGGCGAGCAGGTCGCGGTCGAACAAGTACCCGAAGGTGTGCTGATTGGCCACCTGGAAGAAGCAGTACGAGCTGATCAGCAGGTGCACGTCGAGGGCGTCCACGTCGGTGCGCACCGACCCCTCGGCGCGGCCGCGCTCAAGCACCGTCTCAAGCACGTCGACGGCAGGCTGGTTCAGCGTACGCAGGGCGCCCAGGCGCTTGATGAACTCGCCGTGATGGATGTTCTCGATCGAGACCAGGCGGATGAACGCGGTGTGGTTCAGGTGATGGTCGTACGTGAGCTCGGCGATCTGACGAAGCGCCTCGACCGGGGGCAGGTCGCCGGCGTGGATCGACTGCTCGGTCTCGCGGATGCCGCGGTAGGCGTTCTCGAGCACGGCGAGGTAGAGCTGCTCCTTGCCACCGAAGTAGTAGTAGATCATCCGCTTCGTCGTCAGGGTGCGCTCGGCGATCTCATCCACCCGCGTCCCCGCGTAGCCCGACTCGGCGAACGCCTCCGTCGCGACCTCGAGCAGCTCTGCCCTGGTCCGCTCGGCATCGCGCTTCCGCACGACCGGTTCGCTCACGCTGTCCACCCCCACATCATGCCCCACCCGCCAGCACACGCCGCGGATTCACGACCATCAGCTGATGCTCGGTCGCCTGATCGAGCCCCGCCGACCGCAGTTGCGGAAGCACGGTCTCGAACAGATGCGACATCCTCCACGACGGCGTGTGCGCCGCGCGCCACGAAGGCGGGGTGACACGACTGAACACGGCGGCGTCGTGCGAGAGCACGATGCGGTCGGCGTAGCCTGCGTCGAGCAGCTGCAGCAGCATCCGCACCCGATCCTCATCGCGGCCGACGTGCTCCATGCCGAACCGATCGAACCCGAGGAAAGAGCCGCGGTCGGCAAGACCGCGCAGGTACGCGAAGTCGGTCGAGTCACCGCTATGGCCGATCACGACCCGGTCGAGCGGCACGCCCAGGCGCTCGAGCTCGTCCTGCTGGGCGATACCGCCCCGGGATGCCGCGTGCGAGTGCGTCGTGATCGGCACGCCCGTTCGGCGATGCGCCTCGGCTGCAGCCGCGAACACGCGTGCTGCGTCCGGGGTGAGGCCCGCGTCTCCCGAGGCGATCTTGATCATCCCCGCCCGCACGTCGGTGCCGGCGATGCCGCGCTCGATGTCGCCGACGAAGAGCTCCACGAGCGGATCGGGACCGTCGACGACGAGCCCTGGTCCGTTGAGCCTGAAGTACGGGGGCAGGACTTCTGCTGCGTAGCATCCGGTTGCCGCGACGATCTGCACCGGCACGCGCGCTGCGACATCGGCGACGCGTCGCACATCACGGCCGAGGCCGATGACCGTGAGGTCGACGACGGTCCGGACGCCGCGGGCGTGCAGATCGGTGAGGGTCTGCACGGCGCGTTCGATCCACAGCGACTCATCCCATTCCGGGTGAGGCATATTGATGTCGAGCTCGGGGTCGGTGACGAAGACGTGCTCATGGATGAGGGTCACCCCGAGGTCGTCCCCGCTCACCTCCCCCGTGAACGTCGGAATCGAACGCGCCATGCAGGTGATCACTCGGAGGTCGAGCGGATGGCCTCGTAGACCGCGAGGGAGTCTCCGGTCAGGGCCCCGGAGAGGTACTCCTCCGCGGTGGCGCTGAACGCGTCGCGGTCGACATCGTCGACGACCTCCCAGTCGCCGCCGGAGCGCCACTCGTCCAGCACCGTCGCCTCGTCCTCGTCGACGCACGACGTGACCTCGGTGATGGCCTTCTCTGTGGCGGCGCTCAGCGCCTCCTGCTGCTCGTCGCTCAGCTCGGTCCAGACCTGGCCGATGATGACGAGGTTCGTGTTGAGCTGGTGCGAGCTCAGGCTGACGTAGTCCTGCACCTCCTTGAGGTTGGAGGCGACGATGTTCGTGATCGGGTTCTCCTGGCCGTCGACCGTTCCCTGCTGCAGGGCGAGGTAGAGCTCCTCGTACGCGACCTCTGTCGCCTCGGCGCCGAGCGCCTTGGCGTTCATCAGGAACTGCGGCGATCCGGGGAAGCGCATCCGCAGCCCCTGCAGGTCGTCCGGAGTGCGGATCGCCTTGTTCGCGGTGAACTGGCGAGCACCGGCCGACCATGCCCCGAGCGTGTGGACACCTGTCTCGGCCTCGAACGCCTCGGTGACGGTGTCGGAGGCGTCGCTGGCCATGAAGCGCGCCAGGTGGTCGGCGTCGTCGAAGGCGTATGCCGCGTCGAGCACGCTGATCGGTTCGTAGACGGCGCCGAGGGCGGATGCGCCCTGGATGTCGATGTCGATGTCTCCGGATGCCACTGAGGCGATGCGGTCGGCGTCGCCTCCGAGCTGGCTGGACGGGAAGATCTCGATCTCGAGTCCCACGTCGGCCGCCGCCACCTCATCGGCGATGACCTGCGCCCCGCAGCGGTGCTGGGGCTGGTCCTCGTTGTAACTGTGGGCGAGCGTGAGCTTCTGCGTCGCTCCGGTGTCGCCGGCGTCGCCGCCGGTGCCCTCTCCTCCGCTGGAGCAGGCGACCAGCAGCATTGCCGGTGCTGCGACAAGGGCGAGCCACATCGTTCGCCGCGTGCGTCGTGCGTTCATCGGTTCTCTCCTCTTTCTGGTGCGTGTGGTGCTGTTTCGGGTGGTGCTGTTTCGGGTCGTGCTGTTTCGGGTGTTGCTGGGGTCGTGGTCGCCTCGGCGGCGACCAGGTCGTGGAGGTCGGCGAGCATCGCCGTTCGGTCGGCGCGCTCCCCGGTGAAGATCTCGAAGGCGTCGGCTGCCTGGTGCATGGCCATGCCGAGGCCAGACATTGTGCGGATGCCGCGGGCGCGGGATGCCGCGAGCAGCGCGGTGTCCGCGGGGCGGTAGACGATATCTGCGACACGGGAGCCGCTCGGCAGAAGCGCGACGTCGAACGGCGTGCCTGGATGGGCGGCCATGCCGATCGGGGTCGCGTTGACGACGAGGCCTGCGCCGGCGAGCTCGACCGGCAGATCGACGAGGGCTGCCGCGCGTGCTGCGGCGCCTCCGAGCGCACTCACCTGCGCGGCGAGCGCGGCGGCGCGGTCGGGCACCTGGTCGACGAGCACGAGCTCGTCGATCGGCCGCTGTGCGAGCGCCGTGGCGACGGCTGAGCCGGCGCCTCCGGTGCCGAGCAGCACCACGCGGCCGAGGGGCTCGGTGCCGAAGGCGTCCGTCAGCGCGGCGCCGAAGCCGGTGACGTCGGTGTTGTGGCCGATGGTGCCGGCATCCGTGAACACGACCGTGTTCACCGCACCCACCGCGCGGGCGCTGTCGCTGAGTTCGTCGAGCAGCGGCAAGACGGCCTGCTTGACGGGGTGGGTGATGTTGAGGCCGTCGAATCCGAGCCTCCGCGCCGCCCGCAGCAGGGTCTCGAGGTACTCGGGGGTGCCCTCCGCCGGTGCGAGATCGATCGTCCGGTACACGTAGTGCATGCCGTGGCGAGCGCCCTCGAACTCGTGCATCGGCGGCGTGAGCGACGGGGTGACGCCCTCGCCGATCAGTCCGATCAACACGGCCGGCCGGCGATCGAGCTCGGTGCGGGAATGACCGGCGAGCGTCACAGACCCAGCACCCCCGGCAGCCACATCACGGCGTCGGGGAACGCGATGATGAGCACGCAGATGACCAGCAGCGGCACGATGAACGGCAGGCTGCCGCGGAACACCTCGCCGATGCGGGTCTTCGAGACCGCTGCCGTGACGAACAGCACGGTGCCGACCGGCGGGGTGAGCAGCCCGATCATGAGCGAGAGGATCATGAGCACGCCGAGCACGATCGGATCGACGCCGATCTGATTGCCGATCGGGAGGATGATCGGCACGGTGAGCACGAGGATCGCGGTGGCGTCGATGACGGTGCCCAGGATCAGCATGAGCACGGCGACGAGGATCAGGAAGACGACCGGGCTGTCGGTGATCGCGAACACCAGCTCGGTGAGCATCTGCGGCAGACGCTCCCGGGCGAGGATGTAGCCGAGCAGCGACGCCGAGGCGACGATGATCATGATCGAGGCTGTCGTCGTGACGGTCTCGGTGAGCGCCCTGATGAAGCCCTTCAGGGTGAGCGAGCGCTGCAGGAGGCCGACGAGGCCGATGTAGACGACGCCGACGGCCGCTGCCTCCGTTGGGGTGAAGAACCCGCCGAGGATGCCGCCGAGGATGATGAACGGCGCGACCAGCGGCAGGATGACGCCCTTGGTCGAGTCGAGGAACTCGGCGCGGTTGAACACGCCCTTCTTCACGTGGTCCATCCGGCGCACCAGCATCCACACCACGATGCACAAGCCGATGGCCATGAGCAGGGCCGGGATGACGGATGCCGCGAAGAGCGCACCGGTGGAGACCGCCGCGAGCCCGGCGTAGATGACGGCGGGGATGCTGGGCGGCATGACCGGCGCGATCAGCGCCGAGGTCGCTGAGACGCCGGTGGCGAATCGGCGACCGTAGCCTGCGCGGATCATCGCGGGGATCTGCACCTTGCCGAGTGCTGCGGCGTCGGCGACGGCCGAGCCGCTCATCCACGCGAAGCCGACGCTGGTGCCGACGGCGACGTAGCCGAGGTTGCCGCGGACGTTGGCGAGCAGCGCCTGAGCGAAGCGGAACAGCCGGTCGGCGATGCCGGCGTGGTTGGCCAGCGCGCCGAGGAAGATGAACAGCGGCACGGCGAGCAGCGGGAAGCTGCTGGCGGCGTTCGTGACTGTGCGCAGGGCCATGCCGAGCGACTGCCCTTCGATCGCCATGTAGACGAGGGAGGGGCCGAGGAATGCGAACGGGACGGGGACGCGGATCGCCAGGAGGATGGCGATCGCGAGGGCGAGGAGGAGGAGAGTCACAGTCCTGCCACCTCCGGCTGGTCCTCATCGACTTCGGCGATGATCGGGCCGTGGATGGCGATGTCGGCGGCGGCGATCAGCGCACGGATGGTGGTGCTCACCACACCGATGAGCACGGGGATGTACACCCACGACATCGGCACCCGCAGCACCGGCGACTTCACGATGCCCTGCGTCTGGACGAGCGCCCACGCCTCGAGAGTCATGCCGAAGGCGGCAGCGGCCACGATGACGAGCGAGATCACCTGGATGACCCGGACGGCCATGGGGTTGCGGAGGGAGTCGACGAGCTCGAGGGCGATGTGGCCGTGGGTCGTGACGAGCACACCCATGGCTGCGAAGGTCGCCCACAGCAGCGCGAACCGAGCGAGCTCGCCGGTCCAGGCGAGGCTCTCGAACGGCAGGTAGCGCTGGAGCGCCTGATAGAAGACCAGGACGAGGATCATCAGGACGGAGACACCGCCGATGACCAGCTCGATGCCGGTGATGTAGCGCGCTGTCCGGCGCAGGATGCCGGTGCGCTGAGGTTGCTGATCTGAAGTCACAAGACGCCTTCGTCCTCGGTGGTTCGGGTACTGAAGTTGAATGTACTGGTTAGTACATTGATTGAGCAAGAGCTCTGGGAAATTAATGTACAAACTGGTACGTTCACTGCCATGCGAACCTCCATTGCCTCCGTCTGCATCTCCGGCGGGCTCGTCGAAAAGCTCCACGCCTGCGCTGAAGCAGGCTTCGACGGCGTCGAGATCATGGACGCCGATCTCATCGCCGCGCCCGAGTCCCCCGAGGAGATCCGCGCCCTGTGCGATCGACTCGGTCTGAAGATCGAGATGTTCCAGCCGTTCCGAGACGCCGAGGGCGTGGCAGACGAGCTGTTCGCCGACAACCTGCGCCGGGCCGAGGCGAAGTTCCAGGTGATGAAGCGTCTCGGGACGGATCTCATGCTGGTGTGCAGCAACGTCGGCACCGCGACGGTCGATGATGACGCCGTCATCGCCAGGCAACTCGGCGAGCTCGCCGACAGGGCTGCGGTGCACGGCATCCGACTCGCCTACGAGGCGCTCGCCTGGGGCCGATTCGTCGACGACTACCGGCGGACGTGGGAGATCGTGAAGCGAGCCGACCGACCGAATCTCGGTCTGTGCCTGGACAGCTTCCACATCCTCTCGCTCGGCCACGACCCGGCGGCGATCGAGGAGATCGACGCGGAGAAGATCTTCTTCCTGCAGCTCGCCGATGCTCCGGCGCTCGACATGGACGTGCTGTCATGGAGCCGGCACCACCGGTTGTTCCCCGGCGAGGGGTCGTTCGATCTGGTGGGCTTCATGACGCATGTCATGCGGGCGGGATACACCGGGCCCTGGTCGCTCGAGGTCTTCAACGACACGTACCGACAGACCGACACGATGCGCACTGCGGCACACGCCCACCGCTCGCTGGTGTGGCTGGCGGATCGGACCGCCGCCGCGAACGGCTGGGCTGAGGACCTTCTCGGCTCTGCACCCTCGACATCCGGCTTGGACTTCGTCGAGGTGGCTGGGGCCGATCTCGCCGAGGTCGACGAGCTGCTCGGTCAGCTCGGTTTCGCCTTCGAGGGACGTCATCGGTCGAAGCCGGTGCGCCTGTGGAGCGCCGGCGCTGCCCGGATCATCCTGAACGAGCAGGTACGCAGCGGCGAGGCCGTGCTCGCGGGAATCGGGTTGAGGACGGCGGATGCCGAAGCCGCGGTCTCGCGCGCGCTCGCACTCGGGTCGCCGTCGGTGTTCCGGCGGACGTACGAGGGGGAGCAGGAGCTGCAGGGGGTCGCGGCGCCCGACGGCACGCAGGTGTTCTGGAGCTCGCTGCCCGTCGAGCAGTCGTGGCTGCAGGAGTTCGAGGGCGGCACCCGTGGCGGTGGTGAGCTGGTCGGCGAGGTCGACCACATCAACCTCGCCTACGCATGGCAGGACTTCGACGAGGCGGTGCTGTTCATGTCGAGCGCGTTGTCGCTGCAGGCCGATCCGCCGGCCGATGTCCCCGGGCTGCAGGGGCTGATCCGCAGTCAGGTGATGCGGACTCCGGACGGCATCATCCGCGTGCCGATCAACCTCGCCCCTCCCACGGCGAAACCCCCGGCTCGGCACGTCGCCGTGCGGACCGCGGATGTGTTCGAGGTGGCGCGCCGGGCGCGGGAGCGCGGCATCGATCACCTGCGGATCCCGGCGAACTACTACGACGACCTGGCGGCGCGGTTCGATCTGCCGGCCAAGATGCTGTCGTCACTGCGCGAGCTGGATCTGCTGTACGACCGGGATGCGCAGGGCGAGTTCATCCACTTCTACACGCGGACGATCGGCGATGTCTTCTTCGAAGTGGTCGAGCGGCGCGGCGGCTACGACGGGTACGGGGGCGCCAACGCGCCAATCCGGTTGGCCGCCCAGCGGTAAGTGCCAGGTTCTGCCTGCCGCCCTGCATAACTCCGGAGCTTCTCGCAGAATCTGCGTGTTTCCGGTGCCGAACTCGCCCAGAACGCAGTTTCTCCGGAGTTGTGCGGCGCCGACGCGGCCGCTCACCTGGGCACAGCCCTCACCACCGCAGCAGTCCGGCCCCGGATCCACCGGATCCGGGGCCGGAGCAGCAACTCCTGTGGAGTTACGAACGCGCGGCGCTCAGCACCTCGCGCTCGAGGCGCTGGAACGACGACTCCATGCCGTCGGCCATGCCGGTGGCGAGGATCATGTCGCGCGTGTCCTTGTCGGGGTACTCGATGAGCACCGTGACCAGGGTGGCGCCGTCCTCCTCGTAGAGGTTGAGGTCGTTGAGCGTCTCGGTCGGCAGTCCCTGCATCCGCTCGGTGGTGACCGCGCGCCGCGGCGGGTCGCTGAGCAGCACCTCGCCCTCGAATCCGAACGGCTCACCTTCGGTGTCGCCGACCGGTGCCCACGAGTTGCGGTAGCTCTCGCCGACCGTGGTGGTCGCGACGCACTCCGTCATCTCCCAGCCGTCGGGTCCGAGCATCCACTGCCGGATCAGTTCCGGGTCGTGGTGCGCGCGCCAGACGAGCTCGCGCGGGCCGTTCACCAGCCGCGTGATGCGCACGTGCGTGTCGTCGAGCAGCTCGACGCGGGTGCCCTTGCCCTCGGCGTATTCGCGGAGGTCCTGCAGGACGGCATCCAGCTGCGCCATCGCCATGCGCGAACCCTCGACGGCGCCCATCGCGACGACCTGCTCGAGCGCCTCGGCGCTGTCGAAGTAGCTCGTGTTGACCATGCGCGACCCGGCCTCGGTCTCTTCGAAGTTGAAGCTCATCCGCATCGCGGGGAATCCGTCGAGCGGGTTGCCCTCGTCGTCGACGAACGAGTCGATGACCTCGAAGCCGCGCGGCTCGTCGATCGAGATGAACTCCCACGAGCCCGACGACTTCTCGCCGCGAGGGCTCGTCATGAAGTACTGCGCGCGCCCTCCCACCCTGAGATCGAACTCGCGGAATGTGGACGGCCACCCTGGAGGGCCCCAGAAGCGCTCGAGCTGGCTCGCGGTCGTGAACGCGTTCCACACGCGCTCGACCGGAGCAGCGAACTCGGCGGTCAGCGTCATCGTCAGGCTCTGCGGATCGGTGGTGATATCGGTGACAGGCATTTCAGACTCCTTCGTTGGATTCGGCGTTCGATGCATCCGAGGCGAGCAGGTCATCCAGGCGGGAGATGCGAGCCCGCCACAGCTCTTCGTAACGGGCCAGCAGCGCCCGAGCGCGCGCGATCATCTCAGGATTCGCACGGACGAGCCGCTCGCGTCCCTCAGCGCGTTTGATGATGAGGCCGGCGGCCTCGAGGACGGCGACGTGCTTCTGCACGGCCGCGAAGGACATCTCGTAGTCGCCCGCGAGGGTTGATACGGATTGTTCCTCGGTGATCGTGCGGCGCAGGATGTCACGCCGGGTCGCCGTCGCCAGTGCGTGGAACACACGGTCGATCTCCGTCTCGCTCAGTTCAGATTGTGCAACCATTTGGTTGTACGTTATGCCCAGACGGATGCCGTGTCAAGAAGTTTTCGAGATCGACCTCAGCGCCGCCCGGCGCCGGCGAACAGCGCGTGCGCGAGCGGCACGACGGACGCCGCCAGCAGCACGATCCCTAGCGGCGGAGCCGGAACGATGAGGAGCGCCCCGCCGACCGCGAGCCCGGCGAACACCACAGCAGACACGACGCGTCGGCCGATGCGGATCAGCGAGTCCAGGCGCCGCTCGAGCCGCGAGGTGTCGAAGGTGATCGTGCCTTCTTCGATCTCGGTGATGACGGCGTCGATGCGTCCTGGCAACCGGGCCGTCGTCGCCGCGGCCCTCCATGCCTCGTTGGCAAAGGCGCGAACGGTGTTGCCGGTCTCATCGCGCAGCAGCTGCGCGGCGAACGGCTCGACGGCATCCCACACGTTGAACGTCGGATTCAGCCCGCTGCACATGCCCGACGTGAGCGCGACGGCGCGGAACAGCAGCAGCATCCCCTCGGGGAGCTGGAACGGCAGCGCCCGGATCGTGTCGCCGAACTCGCCGGCGAAATCACGGAACTCGCGCGGATCGACGGTCGCGAGCTCGGCGAACCCCATCCCTCCGAACCGGGCGAACAGGGCGGTGATCGCCTTCTCGAACTCCTTGGTGTCGGCGGAGGGCAGCAGGACGCCGACCTCCTGCGCAGCATCCACGAGCTTGCGGCCGTCCCGCGCGGCGACGGCGATCACGAGGGCACGCAACCCACTGCGCAGCCCCTCAGGGACCTGGCCCATCATGCCGAAGTCGATGAACGTCAGCCCCCACGAATCGGGAGTGGCGCCTGGTGTCACGAAGATGTTCCCCGGGTGAGGGTCGGCGTGAAAGAAGCTGTGGGTGAACACCTGCTCAAACATGGCCTTGGCGAAGGCATCCGCCACCTCGTCGGGGTCGATGCCAGCCGCGCGCAGAGCATCCGTGTCGTTGATCTTGATCGCGGTGACGTCCTCGAGCGTCAATACCCGACGGGTGGTGCGCTCCCAGACGACCTCGGGGGTGGCGACGCGCGCGTCGGCGGCGAAGTTCTCACCGAAGCGCTCTGCGCTCTGCGCCTCGTGCAGGTAGTCGATCTCCTCCAGGCTCGTCTGCGCGAACTCCTCGACGAGCGCCGGCGCATCGACGCGATCGGAGACGATGCGCACCCGCCGCAGCCACCCGGCGACCTTGCGGAGTGCGGCGAGGTCCACCGCGACGATCTCGTCGATACCTGGACGCTGAACCTTCACGACGACGTTCTCGAGCCCGGTGTCGGCTGCGTCGAGTTCGGAGAGTCGCGCGCGGTGCACCTGGCCGAGGGATGCCGCGGCGAGGGCCTGCTCGTCCACCCAGGCGAACGCGCGGTCGAAGGGAACGCCCAGCTCGGTTTCGGCGAGCGCCTTGATGTCGGCGAACGGCACGGCCGGCACCTCGTCCTGCAGGCCGGCGAGCTCGTCGGTGATCTCGGGAGGCAGCACGTCGAGGCGCGAAGACATGAACTGCCCGACCTTGATCATCAGGCCCCCGAGGTCGACGGCGAGTACGTGGAAACGCTGTGCGATGCGCCGCATCCGATCGGTGCGGGTGCGCTCGGCGACGCCGGCGAGCCCGACGCGCGGCAGAAACAGCTCGAACCACCAGAGCTGGACGAGCTGCAGCGACGCGAAGCGCAGGATTCGGCGGTATCGGGCGCGATGGGGCCCGGGGTGTCCCGCGTCAGCCATCATGCCCCTCCCGCGATGCGGTGCCCGATTCGTCAGTCCTGGGCAAGGATCGCGTACAGCTTACGGCGGGCGTCTTCGAGGATCTCGACGGCCTGGTCGATCTGTTCTGGGTTGCTGCGGGCGAACTGCGCGGCCGCACCTGCGAGGTCGACACCCGCCTTCGCGAGCGCGCGCTGGCTCTCGCCGGGCAGTCCTCCATTGCGTCCATCGCGGCGCGCCCCGTCGCCGGTGGCGTTCCAGGGAGCTGGAGCATCGGCCTCGTCGGCCACGGCGCGACCGGCCTCGGTGAGCGAGTAGGTCTTGCGCCCGTTCTGCTCCTCGGCCTCGACGAGCCCCTCGTCGGCGAGAAGCTGCAGGGTCGGGTACACGGAGCCGGCGCTCGGCTTCCACGTGCCGCCGGAGCGGTCTTCGATCTCGCGGATGATCTGGTAGCCGTGCATCGGCTCCTCGGCGAGAAGTGAGAGGACGGCTGCGCGCACGTCGCCGCGCGCCATGCGCGTTGACCCGCCGGGGCGGGACTCGAACTGCTTGCGGATCTGGTCGAGCGCGTCGAAGATCATCGCGCCTGGGCCACCGGAGGCGCCAGAGCCGCCGAAACCGCCGGAGCCGAAGCCGCCGAACCCGCCGAAGGGCGAGCCCGACCCGAAACCGCTGTTGTGGGATGAGTCGTTCATGATGACCTCCTGGATCGCGGTGCGCCGGCAGCGCGCCCGTGCATGTCAAGCCCCGTTCGTGCCGAGCGGAGTGCGTTAACGATATATCGCTATAGATCGTTCAGGAAGCCTTCCCAGCGAACGCACGGGATCACGATGGCGCGCTCAGGCAGCGATATCAAACCGCGCGCGCCCGCCGAGCCGCGGCGTCCCCGCCGGATCGACATACGGCGGTGGAATGAACCACACCCGCGCGCCCACGCCGACCCCGTCGATGCGGATCTCCCACCCGTTGTCATGGATGCGATGGTGACACGTCTCGCACAGCAGCACGCCGTTCGACAAGTCGGTCGGCCCTCGATCTCGCTGCCACCATCGGATGTGATGCACCCGGGTCATCTCGGGCGGAAGCCCGCACATCGCGCATCCGCCGTCGCGTTCGGCGAGCGCGAGTCGCTGGGTCTTGGTGAAGAGCCGCTTCTCGCGCCCCCAATCGAGGATCTGACTGTCGCCATCGAACACACAGGGGATCACGCCGCCGCTGGCGGCCATACGCCGCGCCGCTCCGACGCTGATCGGCTGGTCGATGCCGTCGATCGTCGCCGATCCGACACCCGACTCGAGGTCTTCCAGGCTCATCCGGACGATGACCGTCGCGCCCGCGAGCACCGGACCCTTCGCCTCGCAGCCGAGCATGTGCGCGCAGAACGCGCTGAGCGCATCGGCCTGGATCATCGCGACGGTGCGGTGATCGGCATCCGGAGCGTCGGGGTCGACAGCATCCTTCCGCGCGGCGAATGTCGCACCGACAGCACCACGCAGCGCTGCGGCGATCGGCGCGCCGGTTTCGGCATCCCATTTTCCGTTGAAGTGGAGGTAGCCGTCGCGTTCGAAGAACGTCAGCGAACGCTGCGCACGGCGCTCGTCTTCGCGCGGCTCGACGCCGTCAGGGTCGAGCCACGCCTCGGCGCGCACGATCAGCTTGCGGACCTCGTCGAGACCGAGCCCGACGGCCGCTTCGACGAGCAGTCGCTCCCCTTCGACGATGCGCTCGGCACCCGCAGCCACGCGGCAGCGATCGAGCAGTCCGATGATCAGCGCCGATGCCTGCGCACTCAGCGCACCCGAGTTCAGCGCCTCACGAACGAGCGGATACTTCGCCGGCAGCTTCGCGCCCAGCAGGTCTGACCGCGGTGCCGTGCTCTCGCCCACCTTGATCAGCCGCAGCGCGTCACCCGTCGAGACGCCCATGGTCGTGGACAGCATCTTGGCCGGCGTGCGGAATCCCTGTTGCTTGGCGAGCGACTCCGCCCCGAGCTCCGGACGCGATTCGCGCGCGAGACCTGCGGCCACGTCGACCTGGACGGCATCCAATCGCCGTTGCACGAGCGCGACAGCATCCGTCGCAGAAACGAGCTGTTCTCTCGTAAGATCGTTCGAGTCATCGGCACCCGCCCACACCCGTTCGAGGCTGGTGATTGCCTCGTGGAGTGCGGTCAGCTTCGACATGTCTCCAGAGTACGCAGGGCCACCGACATTGTCGGAAGAATATTCGAGAACGTGGATAACCCGTCAAACGTTCAGAAGGAACTTCTCGACCTCGTCCGCGGTCGGCGCCGTCGTCGGCCCTCGGCGCGTCACCTTGATAGCTGCGGCGGCATTGGCACGCCGGCTCGCATCGACCCAGCTCGCCCCCGTCGCGACGGATGCCAGCAGCGCGCCGGTGTGCGTATCGCCGGCGCCGTTCGTGTCCACCGGCTTCTGCGGGAAGCCCGGAACGTATCTCGTCTCGCCGGCGACGGAGACGGCACACCCCTCCGCACCGTCCCGCACGATCGCCACGGCTCCGTCTCGCAGCAGCGCCGGCACGGCAGCGGCCTGAGCGACGATCTCTCGACCGGTCGCGGGAACAGAAACCGAAGCCGCGGAAGCCGACAGCAGATCCGTCGTCTCCTCCGCATTCCCTGTCCACACGTCGGTGCGGGCGAGCATCGCATCCCGGACCTGGGTAGGAAGCGAGGCGAACGCCGCGCCGGGATCGAGCACCACGACGGCATCAGGCGGCAGGGTCTCCATCCACGCCAACAGCGGGTCGCGGGTCTGCTCGACCGCCAGCGAGTATCCGGTGACGCAGACCAGGTCGCCAGGTCCGGCAGACGCAGTGGCCAGGGACTCGACCGTGATCTCGCGCTCGGCGCCGAGGGTCGTGACGAACGTGCGCTCGGCCGTCGGCTCGACCAGGACGACGCAGACGCCGGTGTCCTGCGTGGTCACCGGCGGCGCGGATGCCGCGATGCCATCGGCTTCCAACGCCGCACGGATCGCGTCTCCGTGCGGGCCGGTGCCCACCGCACCCGCGTGCACGCAGTCCGCGCCGAGACGCGCGGCGGCCAGCAGCACGGTGACAGCCCCGCCCGCGTACTGGGCGACGGAGGATGCCATGACGTTCTGCCCTCGCGCGGGAAGGGCGGGCACCTCGATGACCTCATCGACCAGGGCCTGTCCGGTGTGGATCACGCGGGGCATCGGCCCCGAAGAAGATGAGGCATCCATGCGCATGCGGTCAGCCTACCCAGCGCAGTCAGCTCACCCGACGCTGCGAGCGCCCCCTGCACGCCCCGCGAACAGCGCCGCAAGCCTCTCGGCCTCCTCGGCCGGCATCCCGTACGTGTGCTCGGCCGCGGGGTAGACCCGCGAGCGCACCTCGCTTGCGTACGAAGAGACACCAGCAACCATCGCCCCGCGCACCTCCGCGTACCGCTTGACGAAGCGCGCCGCTCCGCCGTCGTAGATCCCGAGCAGATCGTGGAAGACGAGCACCTGGCCATCGGCATCCGCCCCTGCCCCGATCCCGATCACCGGGATGCCCATTTGCGCCATGAGCACGGAGGTGACCGCAGAAGGCACTGCCTCGACGACGAGCAGCGAGCATCCGGCATCCTGCAGGGCGAGCGCGTCCTCGATCACCCGAGAAGCGGAGTCGGCCGTCCGCCCCTGCGCGCGGTACCCGCCGAGCGACGACGCGGTCTGCGGCGTGAGGCCGACATGACCCACGACAGGGATGCCGGCAGCGACGAGCGCACGCGCCCGATCGACCGTCGTGCCACCGCGCTCGATCTTGACCGCGTCGGCGCCGGTCTCCTTGATGAAGCGCTGGGCGGTCGCGATCGCGAGCTCGTCCGACGCCTCGTACGATCCGAACGGCAAGTCGGCGACCAGCAACGGCGTCTGCAGACCCCGCCGCACCGCGGCCGTGAGCATGATCATCTCGTCGACCGTCACCGGCACCGTGGAGTCGTAGCCGAGCACGGTCATCGCTGCGGAGTCTCCGACGAGCACGATGTCGACGCCTGCGGCATCCACGATCTGTGCGCCCGGATAGTCGTACGCCGTGACCATCACGATCTTCTCGCCGGCGGCCTTCTTCGCCGCGAGCGCACCGAGGGTGACGCGCGCGCGGCCGGCCACCGGGTGGATGCTCATGCCGACGCCCCGGTGAGCAGCTGGTCCACCGCGTCATCGACCTGGATGATGCCGTTGCCGCGGTCCACGTGCACGACGACCGGCTCGTACTCCTCGAGCTCGGAACGCGAGTACGAAGCGTACGAGACGACGATGATCGTGTCGCCGGAGTGCACGAGCCGGGCGGCGGCGCCGTTGACCTGCATAACACCGGTTCCGCGCTCGCCCGCGATCGTGTAGGTCTCGAAGCGCGCGCCGTTGTCGACGTCGAGCACATGGACCTGCTCGTTCTCGAGGATGTCGGCGGCATCGAGCAGGTCGGCGTCGATCGTGATCGAACCGACGTAGTTGAGGTCGCTTCCGGTGATGGTAGCGCGGTGGATCTTCGACTTCAGCATGGTGCGTTGCATCAGCGGTCGCCTTTCAGGATGTGGTTGTCGATCAATCGAGCGGCGCCGACGCGTGCGGCGACGGCGAGGAGTGCGTCCGAGTCGACGCGGGTGACGGTGTTCAGGGTGAGAGCGTCGCGGAGCTCGAGATACTCCGGCGTGATACCGGCGTCGGCGAGGACGCGGCGGGCGGCATCCAGGATCCGTTCGCCGTCGCGCTCGCCCGATTCCCGCACGGCGGAGGCCGCGTCGAGCGCACGGGAAAGCGCCGTCGCCTGCTCGCGCGCCTCGGGCGAGAGGTAGACGTTGCGCGAGCTCATCGCGAGTCCATCGGTCTCGCGGACGATCGGGCACGCCTCGATACGGACGTCGAGATCGAGGTCGCTGACGACGCGCCGCACGACCAGGATCTGCTGGGCATCCTTCTGTCCGAAGAACGCGACATCGGGGCGGACGATGCCGAACAGCTTCGTGACGACGGTCGCGACGCCGTCGAAGTGGAATGCGCCGCGCGAGGCGCCGTCGAGCACGTCGGTGATTCCCGAGACATGGATGCTGGTGGCGAACTCGTCCGGATACACCTCGGCAGCTGACGGGGCGAAGAGGACGTCGACGCCCTCGTTCTCGGCGAGCGCCGCGTCGCGCGCCTCGTCACGCGGGTAGGAGCTGAGGTCTTCGTTCTGGCCGAACTGGGTCGGGTTGACGAAGAGCGAGACGACGACGAGATCGTTCTGCTCTCGCGCGCGGCGCATGAGCGAGAGGTGACCTTCGTGGAAGGCGCCCATGGTGGGGACGAGGCCGACGCTCCGACCGGCACGACGCGCCTCACGCACCGCGGCACGCATCTCGTCGATCGTGCGGATGATCCTCATGCTGCGTCTTCCTGCGGTCGGTGGGCGAGCCCGCGGGTGCTCGCGCACAGCTGATCGAACAGCGCCAGGAGGTCGAGGCCGGCGTCCGCCACCGCCGCGCGCTGGCGTGCGACCGTGCCTTCGTCGCCGCGTGCGATCGGGCCGGTGAGGGATGCCTCGGCACCGGCATCCGCCCAGTTCTCGACCGTGCGGCGCACGAGCGGTGCGAGCAGAGCGCGCGTGCCGGCCGACGGAAGGCCGGCGGCCACGGCGAGCTGCTCGGCGGCATCCAGCACTGCGAGCACCAGATTCGAGGCCATGGATGCCGCGGCGTGATAGCCGGCGCGCTGCGCATCGCCCACGCGGAAGGCGCGCGCTCCGAGCACCTCGGCAAGTCCGGTCGCGACGGCGAGCGCCTCATCGGTGTGCGCATCGACGGCGCAGCCGATGCCGCGGAAGACGTCCGGCTTCTCATCTCCCGTGAACGTCTGCAGCGGGTGCAGGCTGAAGTCGACAGCATCCAGACCCGTGGCGCCCGAGACGTGACCGACGAACCGCGCGCGATCCCTCACGGCGTCAGCGGCGACGGCGATGGCGGCGTCAGGAACGCAGAGCAGCGCGATGTCGACGGCGGGCACGGTACCCGAGGCAGCAGTGCCGTCTCGACCGAAAGGTCCCAGTACGTCGAGCCCGGCCGCGCGGAGGGCACGCGCGAGCACGCCGCCGAGGCGGCCGGAGCCGATGACGGCGACGCTCGCGCGTGCAGGGTTCAGGGTGTCTGTCTGATTCATAGTGGGCCAGAAGAGCTTTCGGTGGCGCTCTGGTTTCGCCATGAGTATCGACCCGCGCGGCCCTGCTCGCAAAACCGAGCATCATTATGTGAAGTTGGAGATAACGATTGATTGTTGTTATGCAACTCAATCTGCACTTGACCTTGCCATATTGCATTTCGTTCAGAATGGACTCATGACTGCCATCGTCGACAGCCTGCCCGCAGACGCCACCCACCGCGACGCCGAGCGTGCGTTCCGCGACGCCGGCTGGACACCGTGCGGGGAGGGCGACTGGGCGATCGCGTTGCGCTCCCCCGACGGAGCGGCCGCCGTGCGGATCAGTCCGTTCGATCCGGTCGGTCCGTACGCCGCCGCCCTGTATCGCGAGGCGGCGCACACCCGTCAGGTTCCACAGCTGTTCGCGCATCGCCGACTCGCCGGCGGCGGCGATCTGCAGGTGATGGAGTGGCTCAGCGACGTCGACGAGCAGGATGCCGTGGCGTTCCACACCGCGATCGCCGATCGTGAACCGCACGTCGCCGAGCTCGTCGACATCGTGCGCCGCATCCACGCCGACGCCGTCCGCGAGCTTCCCTGGTGCGGTCCGCTCGACCAGAATCCGTCGAACATCATGCGCGGCAGCGACGGCCGCCTCGTCGCCTGCGATCTCTACTTCGCGGATGGACCCGACCTGTACGCGACGGCGGGGTCCGACCCGGCCGGCTTCGCCGAGCGGATGCCGGAACCTGAGCGCCGCTACATGACTGAGATCCCGCTCGCGTGCTCGGGCCCGTGGGACGCTGCATCGCGCGAGGCGATGCGGCGGGGGCTCGCCGATGCGGATGCCGCAAGGAGCTAGAGCCCGCGCTTCGCCCGCCCCTGCAGCGACCACGCGAACAGCACCGCGACCACCCCGGCGATCGGCACGACGAGCAGGCCGGCGCGCAGTCCGGCGTTGTCGGCCACGAGTCCGACCAGCGGCGGCGAGAACAGGAACCCGAGTCGCAGCAGCCACGACACGATCGTGAGGCCGGCGCCGTGCTTGAGCCCAGGCAGTTCGTCGGCGACGTGCATGGCGGCCGGGATGAGCGTCGCGACGCCGTACCCAGCGGCGGCGAAGCCGATGATCGTGCCGGGGATCGACGGGAACGCGAGCGCGAGGCCCATTCCGACCGCGGTGATGAGTCCGCCGCTGAGCGCGACGGCGCGCTGCCCGAACCGGTCGGTGAGGCCGTCGCCGACGATGCGTCCGATGAACTGTGCGCCGACGAGCGCGATGTATCCGGTGGCGGCGAGGGCCGCCGGGGCCTCGAGCGACGTGGCCAGGTACAGGGTCGCCCACGACATGCCGGCATCCTCGACGAGGGCGCCGGCGATCGAGATCAGCACGAGAGCTGTGAGGACGATGAAGACCTTCGCGGTGATGCGCTGCAGCGCGCCGCCGATCTCTTCGCCTCCGGCGACCGCATCTTCATCGGTCTCGCGGTCGCGGCCGGGCAGGCACAGCCGCAGGGCGATGAGCGAGACGATGCCGAATGCCACGGCCGAGATGATCAGGTGGATGCCGAGGGGCACGGCGACCGCGATCGCGACAGCCGCCATCGAACCGCCGAGCACGGCGCCGATCGACCAGATCGCGTGGCACGAGTTGATGATCGAGCGACCGTAGCCGCGTTGCACGCGCAGGGCGTGGGCGTTCTGGGCGACGTCGGTGATGGCATCCGCGGCTCCCCCGAGGAACAGGCCGAGCGCGAAGAAGAGGACGGACGGCGCGAAGCCGGCCGCGAGGATGCCGAGGCTCGTGATGATGGTTCCGGCGACCGCGACTCTCGCCGATCCGAACCGGCGGATGAACATCGCGGCGGCGAGCCCTGCGACGATCGCCCCGGCGGGGAAGGCCGCGATCGCGAGGCCGTAGGTGGCGGCATCCAGACCGAGCTCGGCCTTGATCTCGGGGTAGCGCGGCAGGATGTTGGCGAACAGCGCACCGTTGGTGAGGAACAGCAGCGCGACGCCGACCCGGGCGCGGCGGAGGGCAGGGTCGAGCGTGGCCGAAGACGTCACATGGACAAGCGTATGCAGTCGCGCCGGCGTCATCTGACGAGGGAGCGCAGTCGCCGCACCGCGACCGAGAGCGTGGCCAGCCCAGATCCGTCCTGCGCCTGTGCGGCCGCAATCGCTTCGTCCACGGCACGCTGCATGGACGAGCCGCCCGCTTCCAGCCAGGCCTCGATACGCGCGTCCGGCTCGCCGGGAGAGGTCTGCTGCGCCACCGTCGCGGTCAGCTCGATCATCACCGCGTACAGGTCGTCGCGCATGCTCGCCCTGGCCATCGATCCCCAGCGGTCGTCCTGCGGCAGGGCACTGATCTTCGTCAGCGTCTGCTCGAACGACATCCGCGCCGACATCGCGAAGTACAGCGCCGCCACCTCCTCCAGATCCCAGCCCCTTGTGCGCGAGCACTCGGCGATGTCGAGCAGCGAGAGCACATCGAGAAGCCCGGCCCCGCGCCTGGCGAGATCCTCCGGCACGCCGGCGTCCTGGAGCTCCTGCTTCCGCGACCCGAAGCGCTCCAGATCCACTCCCCGCTGCCACCGGTCGACGTTCGCCGACAGATGCGTCACCGGACCCTGGAACAGCTCGATCTCCGCGCCGATGTCCACGCCGTCCGGACGGTGCTGCACGAACCAGCGGGTGGCGCGATCCAGCAGTCGACGGAAGGTGAGATAGAGGTCGGTCTGAACATCCGTCGAGACGATGTTGTCGGTCGCCTCGACGGCGACGACGAAGCCGTGCAGCTCGAAGATCTCGCGCGCGGCCACGTAGGCGCGCGCGATCTCCTCGCTGGATGCTCCCGTCTCGTCCGCCGCCCGGTAGCCGAAGGTGATCCCACCGCGGTTCACCATCGAGTTCACCACCGAGTTGACGATGATCTCGGTGCGCAGCGGGTGGGCATCCAGATCGCCGGCGTACGCGTCCCTGATCGGCGCGGGGAAGTAGTCGGCCAGCGTTCGAGCGAACCAGGGGTCATCCGCCAGGTCGGTCGCGGCGAGATCGCCCTTGAGGGCGAGCTTCGCATAGGCGACCAGCACCGAGAACTCCGGCCTGGTCAGCCCCTGCTGCTGGGCGATCCGGTCGGCCACGTCGGCGCGGCCGGGCAGGAACTCCAGGTCGCGATCGAGTTCGTCGCGCTCCTCGAGCCACTCCATCAGCCGCTCATGCACGGGCAGCATGATTGCGGCGTTGGCCCGGGAGTTGCCCAGCAGCACGTTCTGCTCGTAGTTGTCCCGCAGCACCTGCACCGCGACCTCGTCGGTCATCGACTGCAGCAGCTCGTTGCGCGCCTCGCGGTCGAGACGGCCTTCGCGCTCCAGGATGCCGAGCAGGATCTTGATGTTCACCTCCCGGTCGGAGGTGCCGACGCCGGCAGAGTTGTCGATGGCATCGGTGTTGATCCGGATGCCGGCAGACGCAGCCTCGATGCGGCCGCGCTGGGTGGCGCCGAGGTTGCCGCCCTCTCCGACCACCCGAAGTCGCAGCTGCCCGCCGTCGACGCGGACGGCGTCGTTGCCGCGGTCGCCCACGTCGGCGTCGCTCTCGTCGCTCGCCTTGATGTACGTGCCGATGGCGCCGTTCCAGAGCAGATCGACCGGCGCGAGCAGCACGGACTTCTTCAGCTCCATCGGCGTCATCTTCTTCACCGCGTGGTCGAGACCGAGAGCCTCGGCCATCTCGGGCGTGACGGTGATCGACTTCATCGAGAGCGGATACACCCCGCCGCCGGCGGAGATCACGCTGCGGTCGAAGTCGTCCCACGACGACCCCGGCAGTGCGAACAGGCGTTCCCGCTCGGCGAAGGTCGCCTCCGCATCCGGGGTCGGGTCGACGAAGACGTGGCGGTGATCGAAGGCTGCGACCAGCCGGATGTGCCGGGATCGCAGCATTCCGTTGCCGAACACGTCTCCCGACATGTCGCCGATGCCGACGACGGTGAAGTCCTCGGACTGAGTGTCGAGGCCGAGTTCGCGGAAGTGCCGCTTCACCGACTCCCAGGCGCCGCGGGCTGTGATGCCCATCGCCTTGTGGTCGTAGCCTGCCGACCCGCCCGACGCGAAGGCGTCGGCGAGCCAGAACCCGTACTCCTCGGAGATCCCGTTGGCGATGTCGGAGAACGAGGCCGTGCCCTTGTCGGCGGCGACCACCAGGTAGGGGTCTTCTCCGTCGTGTCGCACGACGTCGGCCGGCGGCATGATCTCGGAGCCGACCCGGTTGTCGGTGATGTCGAGCAGCCCGCGGATGAACGTTCTGTACGCGGCCTTCCCCGCTTCGAGCCACGCGCCGCGGTCGCTCGGGGCGGGCAGCCGCTTGGCGAAGAATCCGCCCTTGGACCCGGTCGGGACGATCACAGCGTTCTTCACCATCTGCGCCTTGACCAGGCCGAGTACCTCGGTGCGGAAGTCCTCCCGCCGATCGCTCCAGCGCAAGCCGCCGCGAGCCACCTTTCCGAACCGCAGATGCACTCCTTCGACCTCGGGCGAGTACACCCAGATCTCGGCCATCGGATGCGGTTTGGGCAGCCCTGGCACGTTGGCGCAGTCGAGCTTCATCGACACCCACGGCTTCGGCGAGCCGTCCTCAGCCGGCTGGTAGTAGTTCGTCCGCCACGTCGCCCTGATCACTCCGACGAAGGAGCGCAGGATGCGATCGTCGTCGAGGCTCGCCACCTGGTCCAGCGCGAGCAGCAGATCGGCCTCGGCCGCTTCCACCTGCGCGGCGCGGTCGCCGGTGATCGACGGGTCGAATCGCAGCTCGAACAGGCGCACCAGGTCACGGGCGAGTTCGGGGTTCGACGCCAGCGCGTTCTCGATGTATTCCACCGAGAACGCCGACCCGATCTGACGCAGATACATCGCGATGGCGCGGAGGATCACGATGCGGCGCCAGTCCAGGTCGCCGTGAAGCACGAGGGTGTTCAGACGGTCGCTCTCGGCCGCGCCCGTCCAGCAGGCCGTGAACGCATCCTCGAACACGCTGCCCCACGAGGCGTCCATCCATCGCTCGACGCCCTCGGCGGTGAGGCCGAAGTCGGAGATGTAGCGCTTCTCGCCGCCATCGAGGGTGATCTCGTATGGGCGCTCGTCGACCACGTCGACGCCGAGATCGGTGAGCACCGGAAGCACGCGGGTGAGCGGATACTCCTGGCGCGAGACCAGTGTGAAGACGCGTTTGCCTGGGACGTCGCGCTCTGGCACGTTCAGTCGCACCGCGAGCTCGCGCTCGCCCAGGCTCTCCAGCAGGGGGATGTCGTCGACCGCCTCCTCGGGGGTGACCGTCTCCTTGTACACCGCGGGGAAGGCCTCGCCGTAGTCAGCCAGGAGTCTCGCGGCCTCGTCATCGCCGTGGGCGTGGTGCAGCGCGTCGACGAGGCCTTCATCCCATCCGCGGACGGCATCGGCCAGTGGGCGCTGCAGTTCGCGCTCGTCGACGTCGGGAAGGGATGCTCCGCGCGGCACGCGCACGACGAAGTGCAGCTGGGCGAGCGGGGAGTCGGTGACCCGGGTGGCGTGGTCGACGTGCTCGGCCTCGAACAACTGCCGCAGCAGCGCCTCGATGCGCAGCCGCACCGGGGTGTTGTAGCGGTCCTTCGGCAGATAGACCAGGGCCGAGACGAATCGGCCGAACTCATCGCTCCGCAGGAACATGCGGGAGCGCCGGCGTCCGTTCAGACGGCTCACCTCGGAAGCGACCTCGAGCAGGTGGTCGACCGAGTCCTGGAACAGCTCGTCCCGCGGATACTGCTCGAGGATCTGCAGCAGATCCTTACCGGTGTGCGAGAGCGGTGTGAACCCGGATGCCTCCAGCACGGCGCGCACCTTGGCTGCGGCGATCGGAAGCGTCGTCACCGACGCGGCGTAGGCGGCAGAGGTGAACATGCCGAGGAACCGGCGCTCGCCGATGACCTCGCCGGCCTCGTCGAACATCCGCGCGCCGATGTAGTCGAGGTAGACGTCGCGATGCACGGTGGCGCGCGAGTTGGCCTTCGTGATCGTGAGCAACCGCGGCTCGCGAGCCGTGCGCTGCGCCTCAGGGCGCAGGTGTGCGACCGCAGTGGTGGGCTTGCGCAGGATGCCCAGCCCGGTGTGCTCTATCGGGACGAGCACGTCCTCGCCGTGCTCATCCGATACCAGGGAGTACTCGCGGTAGCCGAGGAAGGTGAAGTTGTCGTCGACGAGCCAGCTGAGGAAGTCGACGGTCGGTCCCACGCTGGCCGGGTCGGCGGTGACCGGCGGCTGGGTGCGCAGGTCGGTGACCAGGTCGAGGCAGGCGCGGCGCATGGCCGGCCAGTCGTCGACCGCGGCGTGCACGTCGCCGAGCACCGAGAGCAGCCGCTCCGTGAGCGCCGCGCGCCCCGCCTCGGTGGGCACGCGGTCGACCTCGAGGTGGATCCACGACTCGAGCTCGCCGCCGTGCGCGTCGGTCTCGAGCAGCTCGCCGTCGTCGCCGCGACGCACCGACACCATCGGGTGAAGCAGAAGATGCACGGCCAGGCCCTGTCGCGCGACCGCGGCGGTGACCGAGTCGACCAGGAACGGGGCGTCGTCGGTGCAGATGTCGACGATGGTGCGGCGCGAGGTCCAGCCGTGCTCGCTGAGCGTCGGTGTGAACACCGACACGCTGATCTCGCCGCGACGGCGCTGGGCGGCGAGAGCGCGCATCGAGAGCGCAGCGCCCACGACGTCCCGCGGCTCGCGCTCCTCGAGATCGACGGCGTCGAGCCGGCTGATCAGGCTCTCGACGCCGGACCTGACGTCGGGGTCGAGAGCCGCGATCGCCTCTCGCAGCTCAGCGGATCCAATTGCGTTCGCCATGAGTCCGATCGTCCCTTCGGCGGTGCCTCGAGGTCGTCTTCGACCTCTCCTCGAGCCTACTTCTTCGAAGCCGTCAGAGGGCTGCTGCGCTGGTGGGGTGTGGATCCGGAAGGGTTCCACGGGCGGATCGACGTCGCGAGACGCTCGATCGACGGACTTCCGATATCGAACGATTAACGATAGATTCTCTCTGTCGGTCGATGAGAGGATGCAACCATGGGACGAACCACGATCGTGATCCTGCGCGTGGTGATCGCGCTGGCACTGGCCGGCTCGCTGGTCGTGCAGACCGTGATCGTGCCGCTGATGTGGATCGATCTCGACAACGCGCCAACGTGGTTCCGCGTCGGCTTCGTGACCATCGTCGTCCTGGGCGTGCTGACGATGCAGGTGTTCGCCGTGTGCGTGTGGATGCTGCTGACGAAAGTGCGACGAGGGTCGATCTTCCAGAGATCGTCGTTCCGCTACGTCGACGTCATCATCGGTGCGTTCGGCGCGGCCGCGGTGCTGGCACTGGCGATGGCGCTCGTGTTGAAGCCCACCGAGATCGCACCGGGCCTCGTCGCACTCGTCGGCGGCGCCGCACTGGTGCTCGGCGGCATGGCGCTTCTGATGGTCGTCATGAAGGCGCTGCTGCGCCAGGCGATCGACCGCGAGCACGAGGCCCAGACGCTGCGCACCGAGCTCGGCGAGGTGATCTGATGCCCGTCATCGTCGACATCGACGTGATGCTCGCGCGCCGCAAGATGGCCGTCGGCGAACTCGCCGAACGCATCGGCATCACCCCCACGAACCTCGCCGTGCTCAAGAACGGGCGCGCGAAGGCCGTACGGTTCACGACGCTGGACGCCCTGTGCGAGGCGCTGGCGTGCCAGCCGGGTGATCTGTTGCGGTGGGAGCCGGTCGCGGACGAGTAGGTCCGACACGAGCGGAAGCGACTCGCCTAACCCCGCAGTACCGAGTCCAGAAGCCCGGGGAACAGGGCATCGAGATCCTCCCGCCGCAGCGTCAGCGTGCGCTGGCGACCGTTGGGCTCGTTGCGGATGACGCCGGCCTCGCGCAGCACCTTCATGAAGTGCGACTTGGTCGACTTCGGCAGATTCGGGTCGGTGGCGTGGCACGCGGCCATGTCGAGCGGCCCGTCGACGAGCTGACGCGCGATCGCGAGACGATCGGGGTCGCTGAGGGCGAAGAGCACATCCGTGAGCTGGATGCTCGCTCCTCGCATCCCCGCGACCGAGCGCGCCGACACGTTCGCCGTGATCTTCCTGCTCGCCTACCTCGCGTTCGGTGAGCGAGCGCGCCCTACCCGGCAGTGGAGAGCGGGCGCACAGTGTGTTCGTTCTCTGCCAGCTCGCGGGCGAGATCATAATTCGTCTGCATGGAAAGCCAAGAACGTGCAGTGCCGACTCCCGCGTACTCAAGCCGCACCGCAAGGTTCGCGCTGATGGCCGCGTGCTGGTTCAGCACCCGGCTGAGCGCAACTCTCGACATGCCGAGTCGTACCGCAGCCTCAGCAACCGTGAGGCCCAGCTCTGCGATGACGTCCTCGCGAAGAATGCTGCCAGGATGCGGCGGGTTCTTCATCATGAGCTTCTCCTTCAGTGATAGTCCCGGTAATCGACGAGTTCGACATCTTGACCAGTGAAACGGAACGTGACTCGCCAGTTCCCGTTCACCCAGATCGACCAGTGCTCAGCAAGCGCTCCCTTGAGCGGATGCAACCTAAACGACGGGATCGTCAGATCAGACGGGTCCAGTGCAACGTCCAAGGCCGCGAGTATTCGCGACAGCTTGGCGGCGTGCGCGGGCTGGATGCCACGTTTCGAATCTTCTCGATAGAGCATCTCCAACCCCTTGTGTCGGAAACTGACGATCATCGATTAAGTGTATCGGGTATCGCCTCACGATACACCCTTTGATTGGAGACTTCAAAGACCCAGACGCGGCCTCTTGCTGTCCGCCGATCGGGTCGCAGTGCTCAAGAACGGCAAGCTCGTGGAGTGCGCGGATGCCGGGAGCGTTCTCGGGTAGCGGGCTCAGCCCTCGAGAAGCGTCCGTATCTCGGCGATCGACCGCCCGAACACGAGGCCTGCGACGTCGGCTGCGTGCTCGGAGTCGACCTGAACGACGGTCGCTCCGCGCGACATCCATCGCCCGCCGGCCTGCGTGAATTCGAGCCCGGGCAGGCGGTCGGCGGCAGGCAGCTCCGGCAGACCCGACGCGCGGCGCACTGAGGCGCCGAGCATCCCAACCAGCCAGGCTTCACCCAGGGCGTGAGGCCGGATGGAAGCGATGGGTCCTCCGCCGCCGCGGAACACTTGGAGCATCGTGTCGGCGCGACGCACCGCCCATGTCTCGCCTGCGTGGGTGAAGTCGCAGGCGACGTCAGCGTGCAGGGTGACGTCGGCCCCGTAATGGCGGATCGCCTCGATGCACTCAGCGCTCAGCAAGCGGGCATCGATCTCGCGCTCACGACGACGCAGTTCGGCGCGGTACTTCTCGCGTGCGATCGGTGCGTACTCCGCTTCGAGTTCTCGCCGGTCGGCGGTGGCACCGGTGGACAGCCGATCGAACAGCCACGCCGGGTCGATCTGAACGAAGTAGCGGAAGTGGATGTCGACCGGGCCGCGGGTGAGTTCGCGGTCTGGCACGAGCATTCGGACGCCGTGGTCGACGGACCAGACAGCGGTGACCTCGCGGTCGACGACGGCGACCCACGACCAGCCCCGGGACCGGATCTCGGGAGAAGATCGCTCGAGGGCTGCGCTGACCAGCGTGCCGCGGGGGACGGACATGACGCCGGCGTGGGGCTGGACGTCATCGCCCATCGCGACGCTGTCGCGGTCGACGCGGAGCTCGATGGATCGCCAGGGCACGGGAATGAGCCTAGTTCGCCGTGTTCAGCTGCCGCCTGTGCTCTCTCGCACCACGAGCTTGTGCGGTGCGACGATCTCGGTCGCGGGCGACTCGGGGTCGTCGATCCGCTCGATGATCCGGCGAACCGACTCGCGCGCGATGAACGGTGTGTCCAGCGAGATCGTGCTGAGCGACGGGCGCGCGAATCGTCCCTCCTCGACATCATCGATCCCGATCACTGCCACATCCTCTGGCACGCTGAGCCCCGCATCGAAGACAGCGCGCATCGCGCCGATCGCCAGCAGGTCGGAGAAGCAGAAGATCGCGTCGGGGCGCGGGTCGAGCTCGAGCAGCGCGCGCGCCGCCTCGTAGCCCTCGGTGCGAGAGTAATGCGCAGCCGTCGTGACGTAGTCCGGGCGAACCGGCATGCCCGCGTCGGTCAGTGCCGACTCGTAGCCGGCAGAGCGCTGCAGTGGTGTGGCGTACTCTTCCAGCGGCTGCGATCCGATGGCGGCGATCCTCGTGCGCCCAGTGGCGATGAGGTGGTTCACGGCGTCCCGAGCGGCGGCGACGTTGTCTATCGCGACATGGTCGTAGCGGCCGTCGAAGTCATGTTCGCCGAGCAGGATCAACGGCATCCGTGAGGCGCCGTGCATGTCGAGGAGCTCGGACTTGGTCACCAGCGGGCTGAACAGCAGACCGTCGAAGAGCATCGTCCGGTCTTCACCGGTGAGTAGCTGCCGCTCGCGCTCATGATCGTGGCCGGTCTGATCGATCATCACTCGATAGCCGACCTCGGCCGCAGCCTCGATGACGTCGCGAGCGAGTTCGCTGAAGTAGGGCACGTCGATCTCGGGGACGACGAGAGCGAGCATCCCGGTGCGACCGGTCCGGAGCGTGCGGGCCACGGGGTTCGGGCGGTAGTCCAGCTCCTCGATCGCGGCCTGGACCTTCGCGCGCATGCGTTCGCTGACGTGCGTGTAGCCGCTCACCACGTTCGACACCGTGCGCATCGACACCTGCGCCCTCTCGGCGACGTCGCGAAGTGTGGCTGGCATGTCGTCATCATATCGTTTGCAACGTATGCAAACGTCCGCTACAGTTTGCATACGTTGGCAAACACGAACTGCACCACACCCGACCGTGCCTTCTCAACACCCAGCACCGCAAACACAAAGGAGTGTCATGAACAGCAACCCGAAGCGGCCGGCCTTGCGCCTGGCCGCAGTCGGCGTCACCGCCGTCGCCGCACTGGCCCTGACCGCGTGCGGGCCCGACATCACAGCCGGTGCCGACGACGAAGCAACGTCCGACCGCCTGCAGGCGCCCTCGGCTGATAAGCCGGAAGGCGAGATCACCATCTGGGATCGCTCCGGCGACCTGTACGAGGTGTTCGACGCCGTGATCGACGACTTCAATAAGAAGTACCCCGACATCAAGGTCAACCACGAAGCCGTCGACATCAACGCCAAACTCCAGAACACGTTGATCACCGGTACCGACGTGCCCGACGGCGTCTTCCTCGACGATGCGCTCGTCGGCGGGTTCGCCGACCACCTCTGGGACCTCACCGATGTGCTCGCTCCGTACGCCGACGACATCGCACCCCAGAAGATCGATGCGACAACCGTCGGCGATGGCATCTACGGTGTTCCCTACGACCTCAACCCCGGCTTGCTCTTCTACAACGCTGCAGCGCTGGAAGCGGCCGGTGTCGATGCCACGACGATCGAGACCTACGACGATCTTCTCGACGCCGCGCGTGCGTATCAGGAGGCAGTGCCGGAGTCGCACCCGATCCACCTCGAGCAGAGCCCCTTCCTCGGCCAGCTCCAGCTCGAGATGTACGCCAGCCAACTGGGCACCTCGATCGCGGATGCCGACGGCGAGCTGCGCCTGGACAGCCCGGAGTACGAACAGATCCTGACGTTCCTCGACACGGTGCAGTCCGATGGCCTCGGTACACGCGCCGAGTACCTGAGTCCCACGGACATCGCCGAACTCGAGAACGGCAACCAGGTGTTCTACCCGTGGGCGATCTGGTTCGACTTCGCGCCGCAGCAGCTGCTTCCCGAGACCAGCGGCGACTGGCGAGCCATGGAACTCCCTGCCTGGGAGGACGGCGGAGCCCGCAGCGGTGCGATGGGCGGCTCATCCTTCGTGCTGCCGAAGGAGGGCGAGAACGCCGACCTCGCCTGGCTGTTCTACGAGTTCCTCATGTACGACGAGGCCGGATACAGCGCGGTGTGGGGCATCAACGACATCTACCCGACCGGCCTGAACACGTCGATCCCCGCGTACCTTCCCGCAGCCGACCCTGCCAAGCCGCTCTTCGATCCGATCGAAGCTCTGGGCGGGCAGGATCTCTGGGAGGTCGCGACGACCGCAGGGGCGCAGATCCCGAGCGGCACCTCGATCCCGTCGTGGTGGAACGGCGCTGTGGACTATCTCGGCAACGATCTCCAGAAGATGCTCGATGGCGATCTGACTCCAGCCGAGGTCATCAGCAGCTCGACCGACGCCATCCAGACCAACCTCATCGACAGGCAGTGACGGACCTTCCACGATGACGACCTCCACCCTCCCCTCCGCGGCACCACCGCGATCCGGCCGTGACGCGACCCCATCGCGCACGCGTCGGAACGGAATGGCGAAGTTCCGACGACGCTCAGCGCCGTATCTCTTCGTTCTTCCGTTCCTCGTGATCTTCGTCGCGTTCAGCGTCTATCCGCTGATCTTCACCGCGCGACTGAGCTTCACGAACTGGCGCGGATCCGGCGCCGCGGAGTGGGTGGGCTGGGGCAACTACACGTACCTCCTCACGAGTGAGGCGTTCTGGAGCTCGCTGGGCAACTCGGCGGTCCTGTGGCTGCTGATCGTCCCGATCCAGATCGTTCTGGCGGTGATCGTCGCCGTTCTCCTCAACTCGGCGAAGCTCAAGTTGCGCGGCCTGTACCGCGTCGCGTTCATCGTGCCGTTCGTCACGCCGCTGGTCGCCGTCGCCCAGATCTGGGTGGTGCTGTTCGACCAGCAATACGGTGCGATCAACGCGTTCCTCGGTGTGTTCGGCATCCCGGATATCGGCTGGCTCACGACCAGCGCTTGGGCGAAACCCACGCTCGCGCTGCTGTTCCTCTGGAAAACGACCGGCTTCATCATCATCATCCTGCTGTCGGGTCTGCAGTCGATCGACGGTTCGATGTATGAAGCCGCGGAGCTCGATGGGGCGTCGAAGCTCCGGCAGCTGTGGAGCATCACCGTGCCGCTGCTGCGCCGCACCATCATGTTCGCCGTCGTGCTGCAGACTCTCGCCGTCTTCCAGATGTTCGCCGAGCCGTTCGTCGTCACGCAGGGCGGGCCGTACAACTCCACGACCACGGCGGGTTATTACCTCTACAACCACATCACGCGAGGCGACCTCGGCACGGGGGCGGCGAACTCCTTCCTGTTGGTCATCCTGGTGATGGTGCTGTCGCTGTTCTTCGTCCGGATGCTGAGAGCCAAGGACTGATCATGACCGATACCTTGATACGCCCCGCGACGGTTGCCGCGGCATCCGCCCCTCGCACCCGAACCGAGCGCCGTCCGAGTCTGCGGATCGGATCGCACGTCTTCCTCATACTGCTGCTGATCGCGTTCCTCGCGCCGGTCGCGTGGGCGATCATCTCGTCGTTCAAACAGCCGAACGACATCATCCGCGATCCGCTCGGGTTCGACCCGACCACCTTCACGCTCGACAACTTCACCGCGATGTTCCAGGACGTCCCGATCGCCCAGGGCTTCCTCAACACCGGAATCGTGCTCGTGGTGAAGGGCGGCATCACGCTGTTCTTCGCGCCGCTGGCCGCATTCGCGTTCGCGAAGTACAGCTTCATCGGCAAGAACCTGATCTTCGGCACCGTCCTCATCACGCTGATGCTGCCGACGATCGTGCTGATCATCCCGCTGCTGCTGGAGATGAAGGCGCTGGGCTGGGTGAACACGTATCAGGCGCTGATCTTGCCCGGGGCGATCGACGCGTTCGCGATCTTCTGGATGCGCCAGGTGATCAGCGCCGTCCCGGACGAGCTGTTGGACGCTGCGCGCGTCGACGGATGCAGCGAGTTCGGCATCTTCTGGCGCGTGATCGTGCCCGTCATCCGTCCGGGGCTCGCTGGTCTTGCGGTCCTGACGATCATGAACATCTACAACGACTTCGTCTGGCCGGTGATCGTCGCCAGCTCCGAGAGGATGTCGACCCTTCAGGTCGTCCTGTCGACGCTCGCGCAGAACATCACCGGCAACCGGATCGGCGCTGATTACGCGACGGTCACCGGCGAGCTGCTTGCGGCGAGCTCCATCGCCCTCATCCCTCTGCTGGTGCTCTTCATCGTGCTCCAGCGTCACTTCATCAACGGCATCCTCGCCGGCAGCGTGAAAGGCTGAATGTGTCACTCTCCATCACCGACCAGGCCCCCGTCTCCTCCGAAACCGGAGGCGTCCCGCGTCCCGAGTATCCCCGGCCCGATCGTGACCGCTCCGAGCGCTGGCTGACGCTCAACGGGCGTTGGGACTTCGAGGCCGATGGCATCCAGGCGGACATCACGGTGCCGTTCGCGTGGGAGAGCGAGGCGTCCGGTATCCGGCGCACGTGGCTCGAACGCGGCACGTACCGTCGACAGGTCGTCGCGCCGGTCGAGTGGGAGGGCCGCCGCGTCGTGCTGAGCTTCGGAGCCGTGCATCACCGTGCGGTCGTCCGCATCGACGGCTCGGTCGTCGGCGAGCACGTCGGCGGATACGAGTCGTTCGAGTTCGACGTCACCGACTTTCTGGTTCCCGGAGTCGCGTCAGAGATCGAGGTCGAGGTCGAGGCACCTGCCGACAAGCGTGCGATCGCGCACGGCAAGCAGCGGTCGATCCCCCGCGACGACTACGACGGCGTCTCGTTCACGCCGACCTCGGGCATCTGGCAGTCGGTCTGGCTGGAGGCGCGCGGACGAACTTATGCCCGCGAGGTCGCGCTGCGCGGAGACAGCCTGACCGGCATCGACGTCTCGGTGGCTCTGCAGGGTGACGGCATCGGCGGGGCTCTCGTGCGCGCACGGGTCGAGGGTGTCGAGATCGCGCTGACGGCGGATGCCGCCGGCCAGGCGTCAGGCAGGATCGAGCTCCCCGAACCGCGACTGTGGTCGCCGGAGGATCCGCACCTGTACCGGGTGGAGATCTCAGTCGGGGACGACGAGCTCGCGGACTATGTCGTGGCAACCACCGGCCTGCGCCGCATCGAGGCGCGCGGTGAGGAGCTCCTGTTGAACGGGTCGCGGCTGTACGTGCGCGGAGTGCTCGACCAGGGCTACTGGCCCGACTCGGGGCTGACGGCGCCCACTGCGGAGGCACTGCGGCGCGACATCGCGCTGGCGGGTGAGTTGGGTTACAACCTCGTACGCAAGCACCTGAAGTTCGAAGACCCGATCTGGCTGTATGAGGCCGATGCCACCGGCATGCTCGTGTGGGCCGAGCCGGCCTGCCCGAGCCGCTTCTCGGCGGCTGCAGCCGAGGCTTTCGAAGCGCAGCTGCCCGCGATGGTCGAGCGCGACGGCAACCACCCGAGCATCATCATCTGGGGCCTGTACAACGAGGAGTGGGGTCTGGACTGGGACATCCCGGGCAGCGCCGCTCGCGCCGAGGCGGCCGAGCGCGCCTACGACGTGCTGCGCGCACTCGATGACACGCGGCCGATCGTGGAGAACTCCGGCTGGTCGCACGTGAAGAGCGACCTCGTCGACTGGCACTACTACGAGCCGGACCTCGGGACGTGGAAGCAGGCCGTCGCCGACCTCGCCTCCGGTGAGCGCGAGACGTTCCCGGTGCGGCTCGGCCCCGATTTCACCGTCGACAAGTCGTTCTACGGTTCGGCGTCGTTCCCGCGCACGGGCGTGCCGATCCTCAATAGCGAATACGGCGAAGGTTTCACGAGCCTCGAGCGCGCCTGGCATCTGCGGTGGGAGACGCAGGAGCTGCGTCGCCATGATCGCTACGCCGGGTACGTGTACACGGAGTTCTCGGATGTCGAGCACGAATGCGCCGGTCTTCTGACCGAGGATCGTCGGACGAAAGACTGGGGTGGGCTCGTCCCCGCCGACGTGAACGCCGACACGGTGCTCGTGCTGGACATGGTCCCGGCAAGGGCCGGCGCGGATCTCGCGACGCCGGTCTCCGGATTCGATCTCGGCGTGCAGGTTTCGCATCACGGGCGCTCTGCGCTGTCGGTCGCCGTGCACGGCGCGTGGGTGACTGCTGGGTCCCCGACGGGCGTCGTTCCGGAGCTCGGTGTCGTGTCGGCCGGGTCTGTCGAGGTTCAGCCGTTCCGGCTGTCGGATGCCGTGTCGCTCGCCGTTCCTGCTCATGCCGACGCCGGACGGTTCCTGATCTGGGCGACGGATGCTGACGATACTGTCATCGCACGCGCATTCTTGGATGCTGCCGAGGTCGAAGCGCCGAACCGGCGCGGAGCGCGGGAGGGTGAGTTCGTCGGAGCGGAGGTTCCGGGGGAGCAGTAGAAGGGCAGGCGTCACCGCGATGGCCGGCGGCCGAGCGGTGCGCACCGGCCAATGTCAAGGCCACGGCGACGAATGCGCACGCGACGTATGGTCGAGGAGGGCAGAACCGACCGAGAAGCTCTCCCGGTGCCGTGCTCGCCCTGGAGGGAGTCGTCATGGCTCAATACGACGTTTCAGACCGCTCGGCGATCGTCACAGGAGCAGGCAGTGGCATCGGCAAGTCCACCGCGCTGCTGTTGGCGCAGAACGGTGCGTCCGTGGTCGTCAATGACCTGAACGCCGAGGCGGCCCAGTCTGTGGTCGACGAGATTCGCGCCGCCGGTGGTGTCGCCGAAGCGTCCGCAGGCGACGCGACCGACCCCGAGTGGATCGCCTCTTCCGTCGAGCAGGCGAACAGTCTTGCCCCTCTGCGCATCGGCGTGAACAACGCCGGCATCGGTGGTGCGGCTGCGTCGACCGCCGAGTATGCGGACGATGACTGGGACAAGGTCATCGCGATCAACCTGAACGCGGTGTTCCGCAACATGAAGGCCCAGATCCCCTCGATCCTCGACAACGGCGGCGGCTCTGTGGTGAACGTCGCGTCGATCCTGGGCAGCGTCGGCTTCGCCACCTCCCCCGCGTACGTCGCGGCGAAGCACGGCGTCGTCGGAATGACCAAGACCGCCGCGCTGGAGTACTCGGCGCAGGGCGTGCGCGTGAACTCGGTCGGTCCCGGCTTCATCGACACGCCTCTGCTGGCGCAGATGGATGCTGAAGCGAGAGAGTTCCTCGTGTCGAAGCATCCGATCGGCCGGCTCGGGCAGGCCGACGAGGTCGCGAACCTCATCGTCTTCCTGGTGAGCGACGCCGCAAGCTTCATCACCGGCAGTTATCACCTCGTGGATGGTGGGTACACGGCGCCTTGATGGCCGGGCGTACTGACAGTCGTGATCTCGGATCGAGGCGAATCATGTCCTCGGCGAGCACGACCACTCCCGCGACCTTGTCTTGACCTTTCGCCAGGTGATTTTGGACGAATGTCCGAGCCCTTCTCTATGGTCTGATTCAGCCGGTCCGCACGGACCCCGGAGCCCATCCGAGCTCCCGAATCGCGCCCTGCCTGGGGCGTTATTCGTCGTGCGTGCGGTCGGCGCCCTGCGGCATCCGTCGTGGGGCAGGCCGGTGCTCCACGCACACTCCACAAGGAGAATCACATGTCCGTACCCAACCCTCCCGCAGCTCCCGCGCCGCAGCAGCTGCCCCCTCCGATGCCGCCTGTCGACCAGGCGGTGACCGCACCGAAGAAGACGAACGTGCTCGCGCTGATCGCGCTGATCACTGCGGCCGTCGGGTTCCTGTTCGCCTGCATCCCGGGCGCGCTGATCGTCGGCTGGATCCTGCTGCCGATCGCGTTCGTGACCAGCATCGTCTCACTGTTCCTCAAGGGCGACCGCAAGTGGATGGGCGTCGTCGGCCTCGTCCTGTCGATCGTGGGGACGATCGTCGGCTTCGCGGTCTTCTTCGCCGTGGTCGCGAACGCTGCGCAGGAGGCGTTCGGCAGCGGCGACACCGTGGTTTCGCAGCCCGCGGACGAGGATGCCGAGACCGCAGCCGAGGAGGAGCCGGCGGATGCTGCGGCCGAAGGCACGCGTGAGAACCCGTACCCGCTCGGGTCGACGATCAGCTCGTCCGATTGGACCGTCGTCGTGAACAGCCACACCGCGGATGGCGCGGCCGCGGTGGCCGCGAACGGCTTCAACGAAGCAGCGCCCGCGGGTTCGCACTACGAAGTCATCAACTACACCGTCACCTACACGGGCGAGGAGTCGGGTCTGGCCGCCGAGGTCGCCATGGCGTTCGTCACGAGCGCGGGGAACGTCGTCAACAGCTACGACAACCTCGTCATCCTCGAGGACGGCTTCGGCATGGACGAGCTGTACAACGGCGCTTCGGCGACCGGTTCGGAGGCCTTCCTCGTTCCGGATGGCGAGACCGCGCTGATCCGAGTCCGTCCGGGGATGTTCGCGGACGAGGTGTTCGTTCAGCCGTAAGGCGCGACGAACGGCGGGCGCCGGTGGGGAGGGCGCCCGCCACAGACGAGGTGCTGGGCCTCGTCACGCGGGTGGGGTGCGTTCGCACCTCACCCGCCGCCGTTCAGCATGTGCGTGCGATTCGGTCCGCGTCGCTCAAGTCAGTTGCTCGAAAACCATGGTCGCCTGGATGCGGTCGCCCCCGCCGAATCCGACGCTTCCCGAGGAAGCGGTCGTGATGGTGTGGAGTCGATAGCCGAGCGATGCTTGCTTGTTGATGACCTTCTCAAGCTCGGTGAGGTTGCCGGAACCGGTGCCCCAGAACTTCTCCTTGAGAACGACCTGCAGCACTACGTAGCTCATGCCCTTCGGTGCCGGGCGTGGCTGAGCCCCCGCCTCGGCATCGGCTCGAGCCCGGCTGATGATCCCGTCGATTCCAGGCTCCGTCGGAGCGGGCGGCTGGATCTGATCGGTCCACTGCTGACCGTCCCACCAGCGCATCGTCCCTGACCCGTCGTCATACCATCCCGCCTGCGCGTCACTCATCTGAGTCCTCTCCCGTCCACGGCACCGTGGACCCACTTATAGTCACCGTAGCGTCGAGGGTGAAGTGATATCGCACCACCATCGGCCTGGTGATCAGAAGGTGATTACGGACACACCATGCATGCCAGTTGCGGTCCGCGCGCAACGCTTCCACTGCTCATACGATGACAACTAGGTACGAAATGCCCTGCCACCCGAAACGTGTACGGAGACGTCGATGAGCGACAACGCACCCGCAGTGTCCGAAGCCGAGGCTGCGAAGGCTCTCGGAATTCCGCCCGAGCTCGTCGCCGAGAAGGCGAAGGAGATCGCCAAGGGTGATGGCTTCCAGGCACAGATCTTCAAGGCGATTGCTGTCCAGCGCCCCGTGGTTCTCGAGTACCTCCGGTCTGTGCGCCGTGACAAGCCACACTCCTCGCCGTCCGATCTCTTGAAAGAGCTCGACAGCCGCTATGTTGCGACCGTCACAATCACGAGTAGCGGGGTCGGCGCTTCCGCCGCGATCCCCGGCGTCGGCATTCCCGTCGCGCTCGGACTCGGAGTTGCCGATCTCCTCTTCTTCTACGAAACGAGCGCGCTCTACGTCCTCGCGGTCGCCGAGCTGCACGGGATCACCGTCGACGACCCGGAGCGCGCTAAGCCCCTCGTCCTTGGCATGCTCCTCGGACAGAAGTCGCAGAACGAGATCAGCAAGATGGTCCTCACAGCGTTCGGCGCAGGCGGCGTCGCGGCAGCCCGCGGCACCGCGAGCTCTTTCGCCAACAAGGCCGTCAAGGGCGGATGGGGTGAGGTTCTCACCCAGCAGCTGCCGGACTCGGCACTCGCCCCGCTCACCATCGTCATCGGCCGAGAGGCGCTCAAGCTCGGTGGAAAGCTCGGGGCGAGCACGGTCGGAAAAGCCATCCCGTTCGGCGTCGGGGCAGTGATCGGAGGACTCGGGAGCTTTACGTTCGGTCGCGACGTCGTCAAGTCGGCGCGGGTGGCCTTCCCCGAGACGCCGCAAGAGTTTCCGGAGTGGCTGCTCGAGTACGAACGGCCCGAGCGCGTCGCGGCAGAACCCACGCGCGCTGCACTTGCGTTGGAGGCTGCGTCCTCGAATGCCAAGGACTTTGGCGAAAGCGTGTGGGGCAAAGTGGCCGCTGCGACGGAGGCTTTCCGATCGGTCGATTTGGATGGAGACGGGATTCCGGACGAAGCTCGAGCCCTAACTGCCGTAAAGCGCGCGGGAACCGGGATCGCGGGCACCGCCAATAAAGCTGCAGACGCGTTCCGATCCGTCGATCTCGACGGCGATGGTGTTCCCGATGAAGCTCAGGCACTCACTGCTGTGAAGGATGCCGGCAACGCTGTCGCATCTGCGGCAGGAACTGCACGCGACAAGGTGTCGTCATTGTTCAAGAATCGGAAGAAGGCAACGTCTGACGATTCTGAGGCCCCGGAGTGACACCAGCCACTGCCTGAGATAGGTCCTGGCGCCCATATGTTCCGCGCCGCGAAATCCTGATGTAAAGGAGCACGATGGAGAAGGAACTCAAGACCTCAGAGCGCGCACGCTGCGCTCTCGAGATCCTGGCGGAAACAGCGCCCGACGGACGATACGTCTCGATCGAGGACATTTGGGACCAGTGTCTGGCACGCGTGCCCTTGACCCCGTACGAGTCGGCGATCAACACCAGAGGCCTTCCGCGGGGTTCAACAAACTGGCGGTTCGCCAGCTCCGACTTCGTTGCGGCTGGCTGGCTCCGCAAAAACCCCGCTCTTACCGGGGAATGGGCGATCACCCAGAGCGGAATCGCCGCCCTCGACACTCATCCAGGCAACGACCTCTACCGTGAGGCTCGCCGCCTCTGGACACTTGAACGCGACCGCCGTGTTAACGAAGTTGAGCAAGCGTTGCCCGAGAGGTGGGTGAGCGGCAACTCCAAACAGCGCGCGCTCTTGTCGGCAGCTGAAGTCATCGTGGAAGAAGGTCTACGCAAGGGCCTTTCCGCCTTCTCCCCCGGCCGCGAAGTATGGACCGCTCAAAATATTCGCGGCCTGAGCGCGCTGTGGGCGGCGGCGGAGAAGATCGAGGGGCGTGGCTTCACGGGAAACCTCGAGTTGCAGCTCGCCGATGCAACTGAGGATCAGAAGCTCCTGATGGCGGAGATTCTCGCCTTCCAGCTGCTCCCAATCGCGAACGTCATGGGCCATGCGAAGAAGCGGGAACGGGTCGAATCCGCCCTCAACACGATGCGGCACCCCGTCGAAATTCCGCAGGTATTCGACAGGGCGTTTGCCGGCGGAGCGTTCAACCCTGGCCAGGGCATGCAGTCGCACGTCAACCGCGCGATCACCGTCATCCTCGATGTTCTTGTTTCATGGACAGAACTCAACGACGACGAGCAGCAGCGGGCACTCGACGATCCGCACGCATGGCGGGATCTCGTCCTGGGTAAGGACGACGGATTCCCTACTCAGCGATACGCGCTTCTCTATCTCGTTCACCCCGGCTTCTTCGGGCCCATCGTTTCCGCTGACCATCGGATGCGCATCCGCGAGGCGTTCGTTGGCGAGATCGGAGGGGAATTCTCCGATGACCCGGATGCTGACCTCCAAGCGATCGTCATCGCTCTTCAGATCAAGGCCGGGAAGCCCGTAGACCTCTACGGCGATCTTGAGGCTCGGTGGAAGACGGTGCCTCCGGTGATGCCACCCGAGGAAGAGACTCAGCCGCCGGATACGGCGCACGAAACACTCGATCCGCGCGGCTTCGTCCCCACCGATGTCGATGTGGTCGAACTCGCCGCGGCCACACACCTCGACGGCGCGTGGCTTGCAAAGGTCACGAAGGCACTGCATCGTCGGGGCCAGTTGATCCTGTACGGTCCACCAGGAACGGGGAAGACATACGTCGCGCGTGCGCTCGCTGATCGACTCGGCAAGCCGGGCAGCGTAGTCAAGCGCATACAGTTCCATCCGTCGTACACGTACGAGGACTTCTTCGCGGGTTATCGCCCTGTGACGGATGCCGTCGGCCAACTGTCGTTCTCCTTGACGCGCGGCCCCTTGCGCGAGATCGCAGATGAAGCACGCAAGAACCCCGATGTGCCGCACGTGCTGATGATCGACGAGATCAACCGGGCCAACCTCAGCAAGGTGTTCGGAGAGCTCTACTACCTGCTTGAGTACCGGGACGACGCGATCGACGTGCTGTACGCGGGGTCAGGTGACGAGGGCGGAAAGTCCTTCACGCTGCCGCCCAACGTGCTGATCATCGGGACCATGAACACGGCAGACCGCTCAATCGCCCTGCTGGACTCCGCGATGCGACGGAGATTCTCGTTCTTCGAGCTGCACCCTGATGTCGAACCGGTGAAGGGGATCCTCGGCCGCTGGGCGAAGAACCATCCGCAGACACTGCCCGTCGCTGCGCTATTCGACCAGCTGAACGCGAGCATCCGCGATCGAGAGGATCGTATCGGTCCCAGCCACCTGTTGCGGCCGGGCGACCTGAGCGACGACGATCTGCGCGCGGTGTGGGAGGAAAGCATCCTGCCCCTCCTCGAGGAACGCCACATTGGCACCGGGGTCGATGTGCACGTGAAGTACGGGCTGGACGCACTGCTGGGTGCGCTGTCTGCACAACCGGAGGCAGCGCCGGAGACATGAGTCTTACGGCCACCGCGATCAAGGTCCAGGAGATCGCCGAGAAGGGCGAATCTTTTGTCTCCCTCAGCCCGTCGCAAGCGGCACGTCTGCAGGAGCTGCGATTCTGTCGTGTGCTACCGACGTCTGACACCGGGTCGTGGCGAGTCACTGATGTGAGTCGCGTCGGCGTCGTCGCGATCGACGACGTGCGGATCATCGTCAAGCCGAAGACTCCGTTGCGCAGCCTGATCTTCATGGCGTCGTATTCGGGCGTCCAAGCCAGCGTGCGGGACGCTCATTTCGCATTTGAAGCGGACAAGGATCTGCCGTCGGCGCTTGCATCAGCGTTTCTTAGCGCGGTCGATAACGCGACGAGTCGCGGTCTACTCAAGGGATATATCCCAGTCAATGAGACGGGGACGGTGGTCCGCGGCCGCTGGGACGTCGCGCGTCAACTGAAGTCGCGCCCCGGCCTCCCGGTCCCGATAGAGCTCACCTACGACGACTACACCGAGGACCTTGCGGAGAACCGAATCCTCAAGGCCGCGCTTCGCGCCTTGATCAGGATCGAGCAGCTTCCGAGTCGGGTCGTGGACCGAGCCGGGGTTGTTTCGGCGCTATTCGGAGACGTTTCGGACATCACGGGAAGCCCGCTCACGCTGCCACGCGAGTCGCGGTTGAACGCGCATTACCTTCCGGCGCTGCGCATTGCGCGGTGGATCCTCGAAGCGACGTCCTGGGCTCACGCTCAGGGCGCGAGCGCAGGATCGACCTTCTTGCTCAACGTCGCGAAGGTGTACGAAGACTTCGTCGGGCGCGTGCTTCAGGCAACCCTGCGGCCGGCCGGGTTCGATGTGGATTTGCAAGTCTCGGACTGGCGGTTGGATACAGGCGGCGAGGTGAGGATGCGTCCTGACATCGTGATATCTCGTGGGGGGCGCGTCATCACCGTGGCCGACACGAAGTACAAGGTGTGGGGCGACGGGAATGGCTCGCCGCCGAATGCGGATGTGTATCAAGCACTCGCATACGCAGTGACGGCCAAGGTGCCAGAAGTACACCTGCTGTATGTGTCTGGCGACGTATCCCCGCGGAAATACGTGGTGGACCGGGTAGACACGACGATCATCGCACACGCTCTCGATGTTTCAGGTGCACCGGACACATTGATCGAGGACGTGAGAAGGCTGGGCCGCGTTCTCACGTCAGGACGTGTTTGGCCGCCGCAGGACTCGGCCTGACAACTGCCGAAGATGCAATTGTGACGGACACCGCGACCTAGCAAAGGCCAGAAGATCCGATCGATAGGATTGCGGCAACTTGATTTGTCGGAGGTCCAATCGCATCGGGCTATGGGATCCGCTGCGTCTTAGTCGACGCGGCTAGCACGAGGAAAGGACATCTGCATGGCGAGACTCAGCCTCAAAGCTGTCGAGGAGCGCGTCGCGCCGCTGGCTGGTCGCGAAGAGTACGACCGAGAGTTCATCTTCCACCTCCTGCTCGCCTACGGAAAGCCCCAGGGCAACGTAACGAGGCTGCGCAAAGGATCGCTGAACGTAGCGATTGATCCGTCGACCGAAGTCGCCCAGAAGAACGTCGTCTACTTCAAGGAGACGACCAGCGACCCTTTGGAAGTCATCGAAGATCTGAAGTCGAGCCCCCCGGTGATCCGCCTCAGTACGCGTTTCGTCGTCGTCACGGACTACGTCGAGTTGGTCGCTCACGACATCAAGACCAACGAGACGATCGGATTCCCAATCCGCGAGGTCGACCAGCACTTCACCTTCTTCCTGCCGTGGGCCGTAATGGAGAAAGCGCAGTACGTCGCTGAGTCCCACGCTGACGTCAAAGCCGCCGAACGCATGGGCAAGCTCTTTGACGAGCTCCTGCAGGCCAACCGCGGCATCTTCGACGACGAGCGCGGCCGTCACTCGCTCAACATCTTCTTCACCCGCCTGCTGTTCTGCTTCTTCGCGGAGGACACGGGCATCTTCGACGACAACCAGTTCACGAACGCGATCGGATCCCAGACCCAGCCAGACGGCTCGGACCTCGCTGAGTTCCTGACCGACCTGTTCAAGGCACTCGATACAGAGAACGCGACTGACAAGCCGAAGCACCTCGCTGAGTTCCCCTACGTGAATGGCCGACTGTTCACGGTAAAGGATGACCAGGTCGTGCCGCGCTTCACGAAGCAGGCGCGGGACGAGCTCATCGCTTCGGGCAGGATGATCTGGCGCGATATCAACCCCGACATCTTCGGCTCGATGTTCCAGGCGATCGTCACCCCAGGCAAGCGCAGCGACCTGGGGCAGCACTACACCTCGGTGCCGAACATCCTGAAGACGATCGAGCCCCTGTTCCTGGACGGCCTCCAGAGCGAGCTCAACGAGGCACAGGACAGCGAGCGGCGACTGATGCGTCTACTCGATCGAATCACGGAGATCAAGGTGTTCGATCCCGCGTTTATGCGCAAGTCGGATGTCTCACGAGACACCGAACACGCTGCGGCTTGAGCGCGAGCTGTCGAGCCCGACTACTGATTGAGTAGGTACGTGGCGAAGAAGCGCAAGAACGGGAAGCAACGACAGCATCAGAGAGACGCGAGAGATCCTCACGTCCACGACATCGTAGACGGGATAGTCCGCCTCCAGACCGTCATGGTGGACCTCTTGCGTTCCGCGGATGCCCTCAGCGAGGTAGATCGTCGGATCGACGACGCGTTGTCGACGCTCACTAGTGAGCTGTCGGTTCATCGGCATGAGCGAGTCATCGAACTGGCACGCATGGCCTGCCTCCCGTGGCGATTTGGGCCTCTGGTCAAGCCGGTACCGCAGTCCGGCGTCGCGCTCGCGGAGCTTCTCGCGCTACTCGCGGTCGCGGTATGTGTCGGCGATTCCGATGGTTCTGCAGCCGACGAGGTACCGAACTCGTTGTATGTGGCTGCAGATGAGTGGGCGCGGGCCGCAGCCGCGCTGGTCGATCTGCTGATAGCTCGCCAGTTCATAGTGTTGCGTGAGAGCGAACCTGCACCTATGAGTCAAGTCGCGTTCGCGACGCGCATGCGCGAGGTCTGGCTCCGCAACTCCTCGTACCCCGACATGGTTCGGAAGACAATGTTCGCGCTGTTCGGCCAGGACGATGCGGCTCGCACATTGCAGGAAAACTTGGGATTCGGTGCCCGTGACGCGGATCGTGTGTTGACTGCGCTTCACGACCTGCAGGTCGAGAGGATGAACGCTCGCACCGAGCATTCCATGGGGCGGCTCGCTGAACTGACCGCGGATACAGTCCCAGACCGCACCGCGTTCCAGATCGCCTTGAACATCTGCTGGCAACCCACCGCAGACCTCGTAGCAGTTGCTGCAGCTGACATCGCCGCCGCGCTCGATATGTCAGTCAAGCTGGTCGAGTCGGTCCTCGACGAGTTCGCGATTGCGATCGAAGAAGCTACCGCACGCGATCTCGCGGAGGCGTTTGTTGATGGCAGAAACCCGTTGCGAACACACCCAGTTGTGAAGACCACACGCGGTGATTACATGCTCGTCCACGATGCGCTCAGTTTGCCCGCGATTCGCGAGCATCTCGAGTCTGTCCTGAAGTCAACTCCGATCTGGGAGAGGTACCAGAAGTGGCGCGGTGACCTTGCCGAGTCGCTGACCCAGGCCGCGTTCGAGCAGGTTCTGCCGGGAGCGGATGTCTACGCGTCGTTCGACTACTTCGTGCCGGCGAACGAGGTCGAGCGCGACGGTGAACCGACGGGCTACACAAAGAGGGTCGAAGGGGATCTTCTGCTCGTGCTCGACGACGTAGCGGTCGTCGTCGAGGTCAAGTCGAACGCGATGTCCGCAACCAGTCGGACCGGAACGGAATCAATCCTTCGTCGTGACCTCACTGCGATTATCACCAAGGCTGCGGCTCAAGCGGCACGCGTTGAAGAGCGCATCGACCGGGATGGAGGGGTCAGGCTCCACAAGACCGGGTGGCTCGACCTCGCACACATCAGAGAGATCCACACGGTCGCGGTGAGCCTGGAGGATCTCCCAGGAGTCGCAACAGCGGCGGGTGATCTGATTGCAGCTGGCCTGCTCAGCCCGACACATGTGCCGTGGACCGTTTCACTCCATGACCTTCAGGTCATCGCCGACCTGGCCGACAGGCCAGCGGAGTTCCTGCTCTACCTGAGAAGACGCACATCCCCGCTGATACCACTGAAGTTCCGAGCGACCGACGAGCTCGACCTGTTCTTGTACTTCTTCGAAGCAGGGCTCTTCGTTGAGCCTGATCCCCGTGCCGCGTCGAGCAGGTTGCCGTATCTGTCCACGCCAAAGCCCTCAGATATCCGCCGCTACGAACAGCAGAAGTTCACCATCATCAGCAGCCGCACGGATGCACTCGACGAGTGGCACAGCCGTGACTTGCCTGGAGGAAACCCGGATGCTCCCAAGCCAGCGATGAGCAATGCTGCGCTCGCTCCGCTGGTCGATGAGCTCAGAACCCGCAAGGACTATGCGTGGTTGAGCACGGGCGCCACGCTTCTATCTGCGAACGCGGCCACGCAAGACCAGATGTCAAGGGTTCCGGGCCAGCTCCGCCATTCGGTGGTCGACGCCGGGAATGAGCGATCGAGAACGATCGCGCTCGGTACGGACCAGCGTGAAGGCTGGCTAGTCGTATGGGCGACTCGCGCCGCGGGTTCCGATCCCGAACTGTCGCGCGCGTCGCTCCGCAAGTACCTGCAAGCCAAGAAGTATCATCTCGGACTTCACCGCGGGACTGCGTTTGTCTACGACCAAGCCACAGGCAACCTTATTGATGTTATCTTCGACGATCGTCTGCCGATTCCAAGCCCCGAGATGGACGCCGAGGTTCAGAAGCTCCGATCCATCGAGGCTTCGCGAGCGCCGCTCCCGCCCCACGCGAAGGGTGTACGGGCGCTCCACCCGAAGAAGAAGCGCTGATCGGGTTGCATCAGCTTTCCCGTGCCGGTGAATCGCTGAACGTTACGAGAGGGAACTACGCGGTGGCACCGACGTCAAGCGATCGCCGACTCAAGCAAAGACTTGAGATCAGGGGCGAGAGATCCGCTGAGGCCAGGCGGGATGCGTTTCCCAAAGCTCGCTACGTCACTGAGCCCCTTGTCCTTCGCCACCTGCCGGATGGCCGCAATCATTGACTTCCCGAGAACCAAGTACTGGGATCCATCAGCGCCGAAATGGGCGGTCACCTCTGCGTCGCCAAAGCGTGGCAGCGATCCGTTGTCGTTGATCTTATTCAGGGCGTCGCTGCGCTTGTTGCGCATCTTCCTGATCGCCTCGTCATTGACGTTCGTGCTCGCGACTGCTTCATCCAAGATCAGCCTCGCCTCCGAGCTGTCGATCCCAAAATGGGACGCGATTACCTCGGACGACGCCCAATATGACTCAATGTCTGACTGGTTCGTGACCCACAACAGGTGACCTCGGTTCGTATACGGCTCGGCAAGCTTCGCTACTTCGGGTGGCATCATGAAGTCTCGATCGCGATGGATCACGACCTTGACATCGTCCGAGAGAAGCGCTTTCAGTCCATCGATAGTCTCCGCTGGCGGAAGCTTTCCCGTTCCATGGAACGGCCAGACAGCAACGACACGCTCAAGGTTTGGCCACTGTGCGACGAGCGCACGCAACATGTGTGTGCCGGTGTCTTCGGACATGAAGACGATCTTGCGATCGAGCAGGCCCCAACCCATGAGTTGGCGCCCTTCGGTGTTGCCGGTCGCCTGGACGCCGCCTCCCTTCATCCAGATGACTTTGGACTCACTCGGCAACGACCGAACGATCGATGGGCTGTGAGTTGTCAGGAGCACTTGCGAGTCGAATTGAGCCGCCGCGTCGGTGAGGACTTGGATGAGCCGTTCCTGAGCGATGGGATAGAGGTGAGCGTCTGGTTCGTCTACGAGCAACACGACCGGTCGGAAGTAGACGAGATAGGAGAAGATTTGAAGGACCTGGAGGTAGCCAATTCCCGCGAGTTCAAGTGGTCGGTAGGATCGCTCGTCAGCCTCCCGCATCGCGCCGGTTTGGAAGCTCGCAAGAATCCTTGTGTGTTTCTCCTCGTCAAAGTCAACCCGGATGTTGAACTCCCCCATGACGTCGGAGACAAGCTGCTCCACCAACTTCAGGCCGTTGCTCCCGCCGATCATCTCTCGCTGGAGGAGGACCAGGATGTTGCGGAGCACAGTGTTGGCGTCGCCCGCAGCTGCGGATCGATGGACCAACAGTTTTGAGCGCTTCTCTTCGACCAGCGGGATGCCAGCAACACCTGGAATGTATGCGCTGAACTCACGGCTTTGATCGCGGATAGCTGCGACGATCGCGTTGGCGGTGGGAACGTGGACCGAGATCCCCTCGTTGCGTGCCGACTTGAGCCACATCTTGGCCGAGAGCCCTTCGTTGTCGTCGCCGACTGCTGTGACGCGCAGGTCAAGTTGAGGCTTGCTCTGGTTGTTGCCGTAGTCGGTGCCGTGCCCCGCACTCCGGTAGTCCGGCGAGGGCATATAGATCGCGTCCTTCTCAGACAGCGTCGACGCCTTGTCGGATCTGTTGGGATCCGTGCTGACGGCGCCAGGAGCGACCATGTTGCTACGCCCAGACTGGAACATCCAGTGCAAGGCCTGCAACACGGAGCTCTTCCCAGAACCGTTGGACCCTACCAGCACGTTCATGGTTGGATGCAGGTCGAGTGTCGTCTCGTTGATCGCCTTGAAGTTCGCGATCGTCACCGATGTAATCTTCACTGTTGTCAGTTCTCGAAGCCTGAGCTCGAGTCGAACTTCAGCACGCGGGTGTTCTCGGAGATTGTGCGCACCTCGCCCTCGTCAAAGCCGCCCGCCTTGGACGCCTGGATGTCGATCGTGATCTCGAGTTTCGCGCCGGCGCCGACCAGGCGGTCGATGATTTCTCTGGTCACGTTGCCGATGTCTCTCGAGTACCGCGTGGGATCGACTTTCACCGAGCCGAAGTAGCGCACTGGCGGCCGAGCGGCAGTATCGAGCGCGGAATCGTCGTCCACCACATCTACCGTGACGTCCGGCGTTTCGAAGTCGACCGGCCCAATTGGTGTGAAGCCTTCGCTAGCTGCCTTGATCGCAGCGTCACGCGCGGCGGCAGCGCGTTCGGCGACTGCTTGTTCCTCAGCTTTGCTCCAATCTACGAGGATCGTGCTGTCGGTGACCTGGAGTGCCGCCTTGTGGTCGGGAGGAACTATGAGCCCTCGGTAGCGTCCCGAGTCAGGGTCCTTGCCCGCCGCGATCGCGAAACGTTCGCCGTCGACCAGGACTGTGCTGAGGGCGCGCTCGAGTGCAGAGTCGAGGACATCGCGCCTGGTGAGGCGCGGGAGATAGACGTACCGAGTGAAGTAGCCCCAGAGTTCGCCGACGCTCATCTCGCGCGCGCTGGACCACAGCGTTCCAAGCTCTTCATGCAACGTGGCGCCAAGGATCGGGGCGCCGAGCTCGGTCACGAGCTGATCATCTCGCCCGAGCTTCGCCGCAACGCGCTCAGGGAGAGAACGGCCGGCGGAGTCCGGCACCTTCTCGCTCACAAGCTCGAAAGGCTTCGTCGGATCGAACTGCTCCGGATACAACGCCCAAGCGAAGGTCTCACGGACCCGGTCCGACACCGTTTGGTTGAGTCGAGTCACCCACTCGTCGGTCTGCTTACGCTGCTGCGTCGAGAGATTGAGCGAGTCGCTCGTCGCCTGTACTCGCTTCCACCCGAGGTAGCTGCGAGTTGCGGCCTCCAGGCTCTCCAACTCGCTCTTGTCGGCCATCAGGAAGACGAGTGTGTTGCGATGCACGCGCTGACTCGCCCCCTTCGACTCGATCGCATCGCGCACCCACTGGTGTGCCGTTGAGTCCGCACCGTCCTGCTTGCGACGCGCGTGTCGCGGGTGCACGATCACGAGGCGCGTGTTCTCCAGGTCAGGCACATCTGCGCTCGACTCCGGAGCAACGTGGACGCGATCGAATACGCCACGAGAGCGTTCCTCACCACGCAGCCGCTGCACGATCTCGTTCCACACAGTCTCGACGTCCTCGCGGAGTCGCTCGGCGTAGTCGCTGGCGGTCTTGGTGACCGACGGTTGAGTGTCGAACCAGTAGTGGCCTTGCTCTTCGTAGAAGTACGTCGACCGCTGGGCGAGCTGGTCGATGGCACTGCCGAAGTTGCCGAGTGTGTCGCCCGGCGTGCCTGTGCCAAGCCAGACGTATTGCTTGTCGAGGCCCTTGCGGCTGGCCTTGCTTCGCGGCGCGGCGCCCATGAAGATCGTGCGGGCGATGCGCTGCGTCACGTGTCTTCCTTGAAGTGCCGGCCGGCTCTTGTCGATCTCGGCGGCGGTGGATCCTGGGCCGTCGATGTCGGAGTCGATGATCGGCTTCCATTGATCTTCGAGGTACTGCGTCAGATCGGTGTTCACCGTGCTCGCATCGAGCGGCACATACCCGGGCATGATCAGAGGTGCGGCATCGTCAGAGACCCACAGCTCGTGGACGATCGAGGAGACGAGCTTCAGTACTCCGCGCGTGCGCTGGAATCGCTCAAGGGTCGACCAATCCTCGTAGAGGCGGTCAAGCAGCTCGGGATGCAGCGGGTACGACGCGCGGATTCGCTTCTCATACTCCTCGCCAGGCGTTGTCGCATCGCGCGGGAACAGTTCTTTGTTCGCCCGGTACATCGTGACGAAACTGCGTGCCGTCGCGGAGATGGCGGTGAGGCCCTCAGCGTTGGGCGCCTGGAACAGTCGGCGGCGGACGATCTCAAAGGATTCGTCCTTACTTGAGGGCCGCCACTGGTCTGCGACACGGCGGATGACATTCTGGAGGCGTTCCAGAGCGAGCTGGCCGTTCGCGCCGCCGATCTCGATGTCGGTGCCGCTGCCGTCGGTGCCTGTGTCGGATGCAGGGATCGAGACGACCAGCATCACGCCGGGCACCGACTTCACGATCTCCGTGAGCGACTGGGCGAAGGTGAACTGTGTCTCGAAGGACCCGGCGGTGAGTTCCTTGTCTGTGACGAGTTGCCGAGCATAGGCGACCCATTCGTCGATCAGGATCAGCGCAGGGCCGTACGTCTGGAACAGCGTGAGGAGTGCGTCGCCGGGGTTCGTGCCTGCGGCGTCATCCGCTGCGATGAGGTCGTAAGCCTTGCGTCCGCCGATCTGCCAGGCGAGCTCACCCCAGAGCGTGCGGACCTCGGTGCCGTCCGCCTTGACAATCGGCGACCCGGCCTTCAGATATGTGCCGACGAGTGCAACACGCTTGACCTTCAGGTCCTCAAGTCGTTCGATCCCTGCGTCGGCGACTAGCTCCTGCAGCTCATTCGGCAGGCGCGCCGCATCTGTACCACTGAAGAGGTGGTACAGCGCGAGCATCGAGTGGGTCTTGCCGCCACCGAAGTTCGTCTGAAGGTTCACCACGGGGCTGGCGTTGCCATCGCCGTTCATGCGCCTGAGCGCACGGGAAAGCAGATCCCGAAGTCCCTCTGTGAGGTAGGTGCGTGTGAAGAACTCGATCGGGTCGTTGTACTCGGTGCCCAACGCCTGACCGGTGTGCACGAGGTGCAGATCGGCCGCGAACTCCGAAGCAGTGAACTCGCCGCGCGCGACATCGTCGTGCGGTCGAATGACCTCTCGCCACGGGCGTAGCCCCGAGTCCGGGGTCGTGGAGACGACACTGCGCTTGACTTGCTTGCGGGTCTGATCCTCGAACACAGTGCGCTGAAGATCGACACGCAGGCCGCGGACATCCTTCGCCGAGTCAACAGCACCGACGGCCTGAAGAAGACGTTCCATTGTGTCGAGCGCGCGCGCCGTGTCATCGGAACTGAGCTTGCCAGCCTGGCCGTGCATGACCACATTTCGGACCTCGCGAAGCTCAGATGCGTAACCCTGCTGCGCTCGCGAAAGCACGTCCTTGAAGTAGTAGCTCTTCTCCGTCAGCGCTCGAAGCAGGACCTGGACGTCGTCCTTGTCCAATTGCTGGAGGGCTCGTCCGTTCTTGGCTGCATCCTCAGCGGCCCACTTTACGGTCCATTCGGGTGTTCCGAGCCCCTTCGTCATGACCTCGTCGACGACATCCTCGAGCCCCTCGGCGAGGAGCCCAAAGGCCTTGAACAGTCGCTCCTGGTTGTTGATCGCCATTGCTCAGCCCTCCATGTCGTCGAAGTCGAATGACTGCTGTGAACCCAGACGCGGTGCTGCAGCAGCGAACTTTCGGGCTTGCTCGTTGAGGTCGCCCCACGCGCCCACGAGGCCGTTGAAGAGGATCGCGTCCTTCGAGTCCTTTTTCTTCTCAGCCTCATGGAAGAGCAGGAAGCCGAGTTCCTTGACAGCGTCGAGGTGGACGCGAGTCTGCACAATCGGCATGAGTTCAGCGACCTTGTCTGCGCCGTGCCTCGCCATCACTGCGGCCAGACGTACCGTTGCTTCCCACACGCTTACCCGGTCGTCGGCTGCCGCGTCCCATTCATCGTCGAGCGCGGAGGGCGCGATCAGTCGCGCCTTGCCGCCCTTGGCTTCGAAGATGCCGCCTCGCTCCAGCGCGCCGATCGACGTGTCGGAAGACCTGGCGAGCTGGTCCGCGATGCCAGAATTCTCCTGGCTCCAGCCGTATTGGCGGTACCACTTGATTGCGAACCGGGTGTCGCTGTCGAAGTCGGACTCTTGATCGCCGATCACCTCGTCGAGGGTGGAGTTAACCAGCGCGAGCGCGTCCTTGACGCTCATGTCTGAACCGTCTGCCTCGCGCACACGCGAGTAACGGGAGAAAACCGCTATGCCAGGCCCGATCGCTGCCTGGGCAAGGTCGACGGGCGCGATTGCTCCTTGCATGAGCGTGCGTAGCGCTTCAGGCAGCTCTGTCTTCAACGCAGCGACGAAGGCGCGGCGCGTGGTTGTCGGAGCATCTGCGGGACGCGGGCGGCAAGCCAGGACGATGGACGAGGCGAGCGCGTTGGTACCCACGCTGATCATGCGGCCACCGCGCTCGCTGCGCATCGGCCATGTGGCAGTGATCTCCCATCCTGCCTCGATGAGGCCATCAAGTAGCGTGTGCCATCCAGTCGATGTTGTACCTGTTCCCCGGGTGTCCTGCTGCTTGTAGGCGTAGTAAACCGTCAGCGGAGCCGAGAGACTGGCGCCTGCCCGAATCTTCTCAAACACCGAGTTGAATCCGTCGATGAAGAATTTTTCCGCACCGGATCTTCCGTTGTGTCGATACGGGTTAGCTACCAGTTCTTCCGATTTCGGAGTCAGCAGTGTTCCCAGCGTTTTGCTGTGCACCTGTCCGAGTGAACGGCGAAGCCAAACGTAAAAGTAGTCCGATAGGTCCGAGTAGCCGATGTTGTCGTAGTACGGCGGATCAGTAGAGACGACAAGCCCGTCGTAGGTGCGGGCTGCGGCATTAAGTTGATCAACTTTGCCCGCCTGCATGTTGCTCGGTAGTCCCACAATGCCAGCCGCCACCCACTCGATGTGTGTGTAGAAGTGGCCAACAGAGTTGGAGAATGGATTGATCTCGGCGTAGTCCCAAACCATGGGGATTGCCTGGCGTGCGAAAGTGTCACGCACGCCTTCAATTTGGGGAATCCAACTGCAGATCGAAGAAGACCAATCGGCGAGCTTGCTGAGAGCGAACGCGAGGTAAGTGGCAACAGCGTCGGCATATGCCTCGGCATCAGCCCCACCGCTCTCAAGTGGCGCGCCGTTCGGAAGGCCGCCAGCAAGCGCATCGGCAAGAGCATTGTCACGGGCCTCGGAGACAAGGTCGCTCAGCGTCGTCAACGTCATCAACTGGCGATTCGTGAACAGGTCTGAGAACTTTGTCAACCCGTATGCGGGTGTTGAAAACCACCGGGCATTCGTGGGGACGTCAGCGTAGATTCCCGAATCAATGCGCTCGATTGTCGCCGCACGCACTTGCTCTGGGCTCGGGGAGACATATACTCGGCCGCGTGCGCCCTCAGCGACTACGGCGATCAAGTGCGCTCCGATTTCACCGCGCTTTCCTGCTTCGCGAATGTAGTCATAGGTGAACGGCGTCCCGTCCACGACCGACCATGCGCCCCTGCCGTGCTTGATCGTCCCATCGGTTTCGACCGTGGGGCCGTTCGCATCGTGACGGACCTCGTAGTGGATCTCGCCGTCAATGGCCTCGGCGTGCACCCAGGCTTCTTTGCCCTTCTTCTTGCATAGCCACCAGGAGCGCACGAGCGGCACCTCGATCGGGTTTGCGGGGTTCGGGCTCTTGACCGTGCGGGCCCAGATCCATGCGATGACGGTGTGCTCTGTGCCTCCCTCTGCCTTCACCTTCGGATAGAGGTAACCGATGCGCCGCTGGGCTTCGCCGCGCATCCACTCGCCGTAACGCCGTATGTCTTCTGCAAGGCCTTCTGCCCGACTCCACCCAGTCTGGGTGCCAGCAGCTCCCGGGTAGATGGGCGCACGGCCAGCGAATCTCGGCGGGATTTCAATCAGCGCCTTGTTGATCAACACTGCCAACGGGTTCAAATCGGAGGCGTGTGCTTCCAGCCCAAGCCGCTGTGCCTCCACCGGAATCGCGCCACCACCCGCAAACGGATCAAGCACTGCAGGCAACTTGCCGTTGTTCGATTTGCGGATCTCGTTCCGAGCCTGCTCCAAAAGCACCTCGTCGTTACTGTTCTCCCAGACAACGAGCTTCTCAATCAACGCATGCAGTCGAGCGCGCTCAGCATCCTGCGCCTCGATGGTCGGGAACTCTTCCGGGCGTGACGAAGGGTCATCGACCAGCTGCGCAAACAGCACCGCGCGGGCAGCGACTAGCGGTCGTCTCGCCCAGTAGAGGTGCATGGTTGCCGGATGCCCTTTACGCGGCACCGACTTCTCATGTTGTGACGCGGCGTTGATCGCTTCGAGCGGCAACGAGGTCTCGATGAGCTTCTTCTTGAACGTGGTCATGTGATGTCTTTCGGCGCGGGGCTGACGTCTGTGGCGGGCTGGGTCATCGCGGTCCCTCGCCGCGGTCCCAGTAGTCGCGCCACACCTCGTTGAGGGACCGAGTGGTGTTTGAAGGCTCCATGTGGTCGAACGCATTGGTTACGTAACGGATCTGGTCATGGGCAGGTCCATCGGGCGAGACGCTGACGAGTGAGAGCCGGTGCCGCTCGCCTTGGGTCTGCGCGAAGGTGACCTCGTTCGTGGTGATGGTGAACGTGTCGGAGCCTTCGATACGCCCCTTGACCTCGATGTAGAACATGCGGCCGTTGGCATCCACCGACTGGATGTCGTAACCGGGGTTATTGCGAGCCATCTCGAGTGCTTTGCGACCGAGTGCTCGCTCAGCTGCGAGCGTTGCCTCGACTGCGCGGCGCTCGACCTCCTCCGTGTTTCGGGCGAACAACGCCGTGTGCTGCTCCTCCGTGGCGAGCATGCTGCTGGGTACCACGAGAGCCATACCGAGGATCACGGACGGGACGGCGACGACGTTAGTGGCTTCGTCGAGCTCGCGCATTCGATGCTCGAGTCGGTCATCGAGCTGGCGCGAGCGCACGAGCGCAGTCTCAGCGCGAAGACGCCCGACCGTCCCGGCGCGCTCAAGCGCGTCGAGACGGTTGTGCTCTCGATCCCAGTGGTTGATCTCGGCGAGTAGCCGCTCTTGCACCTGGGCGCGGGTTCGAGCGGTCTCGATCTCCAACCGTGCCGTCACCTCGTCGATCCGGGGCTGGAGGCCGTGTCGGAACGCCTGGGCACGGATGAGTTTCTCGTGGTTCGCCTTTGCCCAGTCGCTCGCCACGATCTCGTGGAGCTGCGAGGCTTCCTCGGGCTGGGGCCGGTCGTAATCGAGGTACGGCGGAGTCGGCGAGACGGTGACTGTGCCGTCGCTCGAGTACTGCGGATAGTCAAAGTGGTGCGAGATGGTGTCGGGCTCGGACGCGGTGTTCTGGATCCGCTGCTCAACCGCGTACATCAGGGCTGGCTCAGCTGCCTGCTTGTCTCGTCGGTCGACGAGGACGGTGCCGCGCTTAAGGACGCTCCCGAGGTCGTCGATCGTCGCTTCGATTACCGCGTGAAGTAGAGGGTGGCCCGGGGCGATAAGAGCCGCCTCGGTCTTGCCGTCGACGCGCTTCTTGTCGAGTTCGAAGGTGATCCGCTCGTATTGCTCTGCGACCGGCGCCCACCTATTCAGTCTCCGCGCGGAATCGACGACGCGACTGGGGACGCGGGTGATCTCGTAGCGACCCTTTTCTCGCCGGCGGATCCTGCCGCCAAGTCGTTCGAGGGCTGGGATGAAGAACGCGGCGATGTAGCCGGGCTGGAGTTTGCGTTCGCGAGCTTTTTCCATGCGGGCCCGGACTTCTTCGAGGTTCAGGGCGCTGAACATTTCGGGGTGAAGGGCGCGCTCTTCGAGCATGTCGTCGAGCCCGTGCGAGACGCTGGCGTCAATGATGTGGTCGAGCTTCGCCTTGATTTCGGGGCGGTCACCGTATCGAATCGCCTCGATCAACAGGTCTCTCAGGGAGCGCTCCTGGAAGGCGTCAGCGTCGCCGAGGACGTTGAACAGGCTGCCGTTGTAGGCGATCGACATTTGGTCGATCTTCGAGAGCAGCCGAGTGAAAACATCGCCTTCGCGTGTGTCTTTCGCGACCATGTTCCAGAGGTGGCAGACTTCACGCTGGCCGATGCGGTGGATACGCCCGAAGCGCTGCTCGATGCGGTTCGGGTTCCAGGGCAGGTCGTAGTTCACCATTAGGTGCGCACGCTGAAGATTGAGCCCCTCGCCCGCCGCATCAGTGGCGAGCATGACGACGGTGTCCGGATCATGGGTGAACTGCTCGCGCGCTACCTTGCGATCCTCGCGCCTGGTCCCGCCGTGGATTGTGATCACTGCATCGGCACGCCCGAGAAGCGAGGAAATCTTCGCCTGGAGATAGTCGAGAGTGTCTCGATGCTCCGTGAAGATGATGATCTTCCGCGGTTCGCCCGAGCTTCCGTGCGTGAGTAGTTGTTCATCGAGGATCGCGCGCAGCTCGACCCACTTCTTGTCGTCGTCTTGGAGACGCACGCGACGCGCCGTCCGAATGAGGTCTTCAAGTATTGCAATCTCGGCGCGCAGTTCCGGGATTGTCTGGGCTGCCGTCGCGAGGTCGACGACTGCCTCAACTTGCTCCTCGAACCGGGCGCGTTCATCTTCGGTGGTCTCGTCGTCGAGCTCTTCGAAGTCGTCGATAGACATATTCGGAAGTGCTGTCTCGGTGAAGTCCAGCTCCGTGCGACCAGTAGTCCACTGATCGATGTGCGAGGAGATGCTGGAGTTGTCTCGGGCTGCGTCGGTTGCTCGCTGCATGTCCCGAAGCTTCGTCTCGAGTCGCTGCTGGCGGCGTTCGAGGGAGCGCAGGATCGCCTCGGGGCTGGATGCAAGTCGGCGTTGGAGCACCGTGAGAGCGAAGCCGACGTTGTTGCCGCGTTTCTTGTCGCCTTCGGCTGCGATGCGCTCGGCGCGTCCCATCTCGGTACGGACGTAGTTCGTGACCTGCTCATAGAGGTCTCGTTCGGCGGGACTGAGCTCGTACTCGACGGTGTAGGCACGGCGCTCGGGGAACAGCGGCTTGCCCTCGAAGGTGAGGAGATCCTCCTTCACCATGCGCCGCATCAGTCCGTTGGTATCGGTGCGGTGCACGCCTTGGCGGAACTGGCCTTCGAACCTGTCTCGGTCGAGAAGCGACATGAACAACTGGAAGTCCTCTTCCTTGCCGGCATGCGGGGTCGCCGTCATGAGCAGGAAGTTGTGTGCGGTCTCAGACAACAGGCGGCCGAGACGGAAGCGCTTGGTCTCGTCGACTTCTCCGGCCCACGACGAGTAGTGGGCCGACATCCGGTGGGCCTCGTCGACGATCGCGACATCCCATCTCACGTCGGACAGCTGCTCCATGAGATCTTCGCTGCGTGAGGCCTGATCCATCCGCACGATCAGGTACGGATGCAGGTCGAACACATTGCGGCCTTCGGCATCATCGACCATCTGGCGGCTGAAGATCTCGAAGCGAAGGTCGAACTTCTGGGAGAGTTCTTCGCGCCACTGCTCGACGAGGCCGCCGGGGGCGACGATGATGGCCCGGTCGCAATCGGATCGCAAAATGAGCTCTTTGAGGTAGAGCCCGGCCATGATCGTCTTGCCCGCGCCGGGGTCGTCGGCAAGGAGGAATCGCAGAGGGATCCGTGGCAGCAGCTCCTCGTAGACTGCGCGGATCTGGTGCGGCAACGGGTCAACGTCAGAGCTGTTGACCGCAGCCATCGGGTCGTAGAGAGCTGCGTACTTGATCCGCAATGCCTCGGCAGCCAGACGGAACTCGTCGGGGTCTCCGTCGAACGGGGGCGCTTCGTCATGCTCCCGCGCCAGCTCGAGTCGAGTGATATCGACGTCAGTCACAGTTCGGGCGCCACTCCGACCCGAGTCGTCCCGGTAGAAGATCTCGAAGAGGGAAGCATCGATCGCGTCGACCGCGATCAGCGTGACCGCGCCACCGGGAACGAGCCCGCGGATGCGCTGGCCGGCACGCAACGCCGCTGGCGTCATCGTGGCTTCATCCACTTCGCTCCTCCTCCGATTTTGGGCAAGTCGATCAGGATACGTCTGGCCGCCGACATTGCGGCGACGTACGACTACTCGGCCGATGCGGCGTCTCCGCGGCGCACCCAATCGTCAACCTCACTCGTCTGGAACTTCCAAAGGCGACCGACCTTGTGAGCTGGCATCCCCTTGTCGGCGATCCAGGCGTAGATCGTGTCCTTGGTCACGCCCAGGTAGTCCGCGATGTCGTCGGCAGAGAGCCATGGTTCAGGCATGCGGACTCCTCGAAGCAAGTTGAACCGGATCTTTCCGGATATGTCCGAGACTAGCTGGTCGACGCGGCGCCGACGTGAGAGTAGCGCGACGAACTATTCGGGATCGCCGTCGACAGCGGCAATCCTCGCCTCGTGATGCTCGGGGCACAGCGTCGACACCCAGAGATGGATCACGTACTGAGCGCCGTCGGCTCCGCACTCCTCACAGGTTTCGATGCTCTCCCACTCGGCGGCACGGATCGTCTCGTTGAACTCTTCGTTGTAGTCACTGGGGTCGTCTGACGGGGAGGCGTAAAACGACAGCGAGCCGAACTTCGACTTGCACTGCTGCAGAATGTAGCGCGGCGCGATCGAGCTCAGGCGAGCGTCGAGTCGTGCGAGCAGCGGGTACCACCCGGGGCCGACGTCGAGCAGGGCCGGCCAGGCGGGCGCGATGCGGTCGATGAGGCGGCGCATGTCGGGTGGGTAGTCGCTATGTTCCATCGGAACTTCTCGCCTCACGGTCACGGAGAGGAGTCTCTCCTCCAGTTCCACTGGGCACCTCGGCGTTCCGGCGCTCTTCTTCAGGTGTAGTCGCGGCATCCGACATTCCGTTCTCGAGCTGTCGCGATCCTGCGAGACGAGCGATCTGCCGCCGTCGAGATCTCTCGCGGAATGCTCGCCCGACGCGCAAGCTACGCATGACACCCCTATCGAAGCTGATGAGTCCGCGGCGGCGCCAATCGATGGTGACATGGCCGCGGAAGTTGGCGATAGCACGTCGCCGCTCGATGAACTCGAGGTCCGCCGGGAATGGCCCGGGCAAGCCGTCGAGCTCTGGCGACAGATAGGTGAAGAGCTCGGCAAACGTCGGGCCCAGCGCTGTGCGCCGCCGCGTCTGAGCGATGAAGATCGCAGCGGCCAGTGCCCATTCATCGCCAGCGTCGTCGTCGGTGAAGCACTCAAACATGTAGGTCCATGCTGCGGGCGGCGGTGCGTCGATGCCGCGCCACCAGATCGGGTACGACTCGGATGTCATTGCGTTGGTCACAATCACGGTCGCTGCACGGGCCGCGCCCGTGATGCGACCGGCAGTCATCGGGCTGGGCAGCACACGTGCAAGGAGAGGCGGATGAGTCCGGCGGAGGCGTTGATTGTTTCGTATGGCCTCCCGAATTATGCCATACGGATTAGGCCATACCTGCATGTGGGGCTCGCGACGCTGAAGAGGTGGCCCACCATGACGACACTGCTTACGAAGAGTGGGCTGTGTACGCTCAGCGCCTGGCGACGGCGCTTCGCCGCGCTCGAGAAGACGCCGGCCTTAGCCAGGAGCAGGTGGCTTACCGCGCTGGTCTGACGCGCTACACGTATCAGAAGTACGAGAAGGGCGAGTCGCGGCCTGGAAGTCCGGCGAACCCGACCTTGCGGACGCTGCTCTCGCTGTCCCAGGTGCTTGGACTGCCGCTCGAGAAACTCATCCCTGGTCAAGCTCCAGATCTTCAGAGCCGATAGATCGCCTTGATCGCTCTCACGCCGACGCATCGAGTTGGAAGTATCCCTTGGTGATGTCGTTCTCAATCTGCGCGCGTACGTTCCCGATCACATGTAGCAAATCATTGAAGTGGTAGACAACTGATCTGAGTGCGGAGTCCAAGGGCACGTTGTCGAGTCGCGCCAGTCGCTCGTCATCTTCATGGAGCGCCGCCCCGTAGATGTAGTCCATGGCCATGAGATCGCTGCCCAAGAGCACACCGGGTCCAAGGCCGTTATCCATCTCCAGCCTGCCTGAGTGGAACACTGGTCCGGACGCTCCGATTCGAGATCCGGTCACGACCTGCGCCACGTGGTCCTTCAACGGGCGCCGGGCCAGTGCTAGTTCTGGGCCGACCAAAGTTCGAAGTGCGGAGACGACCCCCGGCAGATAGCAGTCTTCATTTTCCGCGAAGAAGACGCGACATTCGACGATCGTCGAGTCGACCATGCGCTTGTTGAGCGTGCGCTGATTCACTCCTGCGAGTCGCCAATCGTCATCGCTCACGACAGCCAGTGCGATGTGTCGGTGTTCAATCCCAACTACCGCGCTGATGAGGCATTCCGCGCCTCCGAGGCCTAAGCCCGGATCCCCCGCAGCAGCAACTCGACGATCCCTTCGACCTGCTCCGTCTCAACCCGCCTTCCGAGTAGCGCCGCGTACGACCCGAACGCGATGAGCTGTTCGGCGACGACTCCGGCATCCACGTCTGCCCGCACGTCCCCGGCCTCGACGCCCCGGGCGATCCTCTCGGTCGTCCACGCGCGGATCGGCGCCGCCAGCCGCTCGTTCAGTGAGGCGCCCAGCTCCGGATCCGTCGCCGTCACGGCGATGAGGGCCCGCGCCAGCGCGACGGTCTCACCGGAACCGCGGGACTGCATGGCGAACCAGGCGCGCAGATCCGTCGCGAGATCCGACGTCATTGGCAGCGAGATATCTGCCCCCGGCAACTCCCCCTCGAGCAGCGCCTCGCCGAGGATCGCGGCTTTCGAGGGCCACCAGCGGTAGATCGTCTGCTTCGACACCTCCGCCTCGGCTGCCAGCCCCTCGATCGTCACCGAGGCGTAGCCGTCCGCGGCGAGCGCGGCGCGCATCGCGGCCAGAACCGACTGGCGGGCTTTCTCACTTCGAGGACGAGGCACGGAATCAGCGTATCGGGCGTACGATGAGATAACTGGACGCTGCGTTGCGTTATTGAATGAGGCCCGCCGACCCTTCGACAGGCTCAGGGATCGGCTCGCGGCGCACAGATCGGCTCAACATTAGGAGGAATCATGGCACTGACCGCACACTCCACCATCGGCGAATGGTTGAACGACCCGACCGGCGGCGAGCTCGTCCGCGGGCTCCTCGCGCAGTCCGGCGCCGACCCCGAATCCCTCACCCCGGTGCTCGGCCTGCCGCTGCAGCAGCTCGTCACCCTCAGCCAGGGCCAGATGCCGCAGTCGGTCGTCGACGACCTCGTCCGCGCCGCGAACGGCGGCGAGATCCCCGAAGACACCGAACCCACCGGCTGGGTCGAGCAGATCGCCCCAGGACGCTTCGCCGGCAAGACCGTGATCGTCACGGGTGCGGCATCCGGAATCGGCAAGGCCACGGCATCCCGCATCGCCCGCGAAGGCGGACGCGTCATCGCCTCCGACATCGCCGCCGAGAAGCTGGATGCGCTGAAGGGCGAGCTCCCCGACATCATCACCGTCGCCGGCGACCTCACCCAGCAGGACGCGATCGACGCCGTGCTCGCCGCAGCCGGCGACCGCATCGACGCCCTCGCCAACGTCGCCGGAATCAACGACGACTTCTCCCCCGCCGGCGAGACGACGGATGCCGTGTGGGACCGCGTCATCGCCATCAACCTCACCGCGCCGTTCAAGCTCATGCGCGCCGTCCTGCCGCTCATGGAGAGGGCAGGCAGCGGTGCGATCCTCAACGTCGCCAGCGAAGCGGGCCTGCGCGGCAACGCGTCGGGCAACGCCTACACGGCGAGCAAGCACGGCATCATCGGCGTCACGAAGTCCGCGGCGTTCATGTACGGGCCGAAGGGCATCCGCGTGAACTCCGTCGCTCCGGGCGGCGTGGCCACCGGCATCCCGATGCCGCCGAACATGTCCGCGGCAGGTTCCGCACGACTGGCACCGTTCCAGCAGGCGATCCCGACCGTCGCGACCGCTGAGCACCTCGCAGCATCCATCACGTTCCTGCTCAGCGACGATGCCGTGAACATCAACGGTGCTGTGCTCGCGAGCGATGGGGGATGGTCGGTGCAGTAGGCGCGCGCCTCACCCTATTCTGGAGCCGTGACCGGCGCGCCACCTCCTGCAGAGCTGCCCGAGACGACATCGCCGGTCGCGCGCGCCGGCGGCGTCGCGGCGGCATCGGTGATCTCCGAGTTCCTCCGTGTTCAGGGCGATGTCGCTCCACGATCGGCGATGTCACGCGTGTTCGGCAGGAGCCCACTGTCGTCTGACTCCCGCCCCTGGTACCTCGGGTCGCTGGGCGAACTCGAGGTGGCCGAGCGGTTGTCCCGGCTGAGCCCCGAATGGACCGTGCTGCACTCCGTGCCCGTCGGGACCCGGGGCAGCGACATCGACCACCTCGTGATCGGTCCGGGAGGAGTCTTCACGATCAACACGAAGTTCCACGAGGATGCCAATGTATGGCTCGGCACGCACAGACTTCTCGTGAACGGTCAGAAGACCGATCACCTCCGCAACGCCCGATTCGAGGCGAGTCGCGTCGCGAAGCTTCTGACGCGGGTCGCACACGCTCCAGTATCGGCATCCGGCATCGTGGCGCTCGTCGGGGTGAAGCAGATCACGGTGAAGAACCGCCCCACGGATGTGCCTGTTCTGCGCGATAGCGAGCTGATCCGCTGGCTGCATACGCAGCCGGAGGTGCTCGCTCCTGACTTTCGCGTCCGCCTCGCGCGCATCGCGACGAACCCGTCGACGTGGGGCGGGGAGACGCTCGTCCCCGACCTCGCGGCGTTCGGCGTCATCCGCCGAACAGTTGAGGGCGCTCGGCGAGTTCGTCTGGCGTGGGGCTTCGCGCTTCTGCTGCTCGTTCCGGCATCGACGCTCGGCCTCAGCACGAGGTTCTTCAGTCTCCTGGGCTGAATCTCCAGCCGCACGCAACGCATGACCAGCGACGTCGCGTCGTCACCGAACCGGAACCCTCGCCATCGCCGCCCGCACCATCGCCGCGTTGCCCGACGCGACGCTGCCATCCGGCAGCGTGAGACAGTCCTCCAGCCCGATACGGGAGTCCAGCCCGTGCTCCACGGCCAGATCGAACGCGACCCAGGTCGAACGTCCCTCGCCGTGGAGCAGCAGCGGGACCTTCTCATTCGAACTCCGGATGCGGGCGATCAGGTCGTCCGCGCGATCCCGCACCATCGCGACGTCCAGATCAGGCAGCTCGATCAACACGCGCAGGCAGTCATCTCGCGAGGGGGAACGCGACCACGCCTCTGCTCCGTCGAGATTCCAGACACCGGCTTCGACGCCGACACCTCGACTCAACAGCAGTTCCGCGACCTCTTCGGCGCCGTCCTCGTGCCAGTTCACCGAGGCGAAGTCCGGCAGTTCGGTCCACCCCTCGATGGCGGCGAGACGCGCCTCGACGCTCGAAGCGGCCCACGCTCCCGTCGTCACACCGACCGGGATGCCGCGGCACGCGGCCCGCACGGCGGTCAGCCACCGCGTCATATCACCTGCATCCAGGCTGTCCCGCCCGTCAGCATCCTTGGCGTGGACATGGATGCTGCCAGCGCCGGCCGCCACGGCACGCGCCGCGTCCGTCGCCACGACGTGCTCGTGAGCGCTGAGCCGATGATGCTCCTCGACGTCTCGGGCACCGTTGACGCACGCCTGAATCAGCATGCCGCGACCCGTCTCAGCCGACGCGATCGCGCGGGTTCGTGCCGTACGCGGCACGGTCGTCAGACGGACCCTCGTCGTGCTTCACCGTGTGCTCGACCTGACGAGCGACAGCGGCGCTGCGGCCGGCGGCGACGGCATCCTCCTGAGTGTCGAAGCCGGGGCCCAAGGTGCGCGACTCGCCCTCGATCCGGTTGAACCAGGTGCCGCTCTGGTGGAACGTCTCGATGTCTCCAGCAGCCATGTCGACCCTCCTATCTGTGTCGATTCTCTTTCTATTGCAGGTCTTCGATCGTTCCGAGGGCCTTGCCCCGCTGACCGATCCCGAGTAGCGGTGGGTTCACGCCCGGGGTCGTCGTCGGAGCGCGGCGGAGTTCACCCGCGTATCAGAGATTTTCCATTCATACGCATATTCTGCGGCCAGCGAACACTGCCCTCAAGCGGCTGAGTGAACCTAGCCTGGAAGGACGAGGGAGCGTGAAACCCCCGGCTCCCGAACCGCAGTTCTAAGGAGATCAGCATGCGCGCATGGCACTTCGTCGGCACCCACAAGCCGTTTGAGCGTGTCGACATCGACGAACCGACAGCCGGCCCCGGCAAGGTCGTGATCGATGTGAAGGCAGCAGGTCTGTGCCACTCCGATGTCGGCATCCTCGAGGACGAGAAGTGGCTGGCGACCATGAAGGAGCCGCCCGTCGTCCCCGGCCACGAGACCGCAGGCGTCATCAGCGAGGTCGGCGAAGGCGTCACCGATTGGAAGGTCGGCGACCGCGTCGCCGTCTGGCCGCTGGCCGAGCTCATGGGATACATGGTCAACGGCGCCTGGGAGGACCGCTCCGAGGTCAGCACCGAGGGTCTCATCGCCATTCCCGGCGACGTCACCTTCGCGCAGGCCGCGGCGGCCACCGACGCGGGGATGACCTCGGTCGGCGCCCTGTCGACCGCCGGTGTCGAGGCGGGCATGAAGGTCGGCATCATCGGCTTCGGCGGTCTCGGGCAGATCGGCGCCCGCGTCGCACACCTGCGCGGCGCTCACGTCTACGTCGCCGAGGTCAACGAGTCGATCTGGGATCGCGCGCGTGAGGCCGGAGCCGTCGAGGTCGCGAAGTCGATCACCGAGTTCGCCGACGTCGAGCTCGACGTCATCATCGACTACGCCGGATTCGGCGTCACCACCGCCGACGCTCTCAAGACCGTGAAGTCCTCGGGCGGCGGACGCGTCGTGCAGGTCGGCATGGGCAAGCTCGAGTCGACCATCGACACCTACTCGCTCATCCTCGGCCGCAAGCAGCTGCACGGCTCGATGGGCGGCAGCAAGGACGACATCGAAGAGACCATGCGCTACATGGCATCCGGCGAGCTGAAGCCCGCGATCACGGAGATCGACTTCGAAGAGATCCCCGCCGGCATCCAGCAGCTCACGGACGGCACTGCCACAGGGCGATTGGTCGCGAAGGTCGCCGACTGACCCTCCGGCTCCCGGGGCCGGCATGGCCTCGGGAGTACAGCGCCTGTCACCCCGCGTACGCCACCTCCACATCGAGCATCCACGCGCGGTCGGTGATCGTCGCGCCGTTCTCACTAAGCCCAGCGGAACAGCCGTCACCGCACCCGGTACCGCGCCACAGCGTCCTCGTCGATCCGCAAGCCCAAGCCCGGAGCATCCGGAACCACCAGATCGCCGGCCGCGTCGATCATCAACGGTTCCATGAAGAAGTCGCGCCGCTCCGGCGTCCATCCGGGTGGGTCGTACGGGAACTCGAGGTACGGCCCGGCATCCACGCCCGCCGCGACGTGAAGGTTCGCCAGCAGACCCAGCCCATTCGACCAGGTATGCGGTGTGAACAGGCGATGCCGCAGGTTGGCCGATTCCGCCACCTGGCGCGCGCGGTACATGCCGACGGCGAGCGCGACGTCGGGCTGGTAGATGTCGAAAGCGTCCGCCTCGATCAGGGCCATGATCTCGGGCAGACTGCGCACCATCTCGCCACCCGATACCTGAACCCCGGTGTGCGCACGCACGCGGCGCGCACCGATCACGTCCACCTGCGGCAGTGGCTCCTCGAGCCACAGAACGCCGAGCTCGTTCAGCTCGGCGGCCAGGCGTTGCACGCGCGCAAGCGGCAGCGCAGCGTCGATGTCACCCGACATCCGCCACATCTGATTCAGGTCGACCATGAGATCGAACCCGTCGCCGACCGCATCCCGAGCCGCCCGTACGGCCGCGACGCCATCCGCGATCCGGTCACGAGCGATGCGGATCTTCATCGCCCGGAATCCGGCCTCCTTCGCTGCGACTGCAGAGTCGGCCCGCGCCTGCGGCGGCTTCAACTCACCGCTTGACGCGTAGGCGGGCAGACGATCGCGAGCGCCACCGAAGAACAGGCTCACCGGCAGACCCGCCACCTGCCCGATGATGTCCCACAACGCTGCTTCCAGCGGCCAATACCGTCCACCGTGGAAGTTGATGGTCTCGATCCTTCGCACCTGGCTGAGGATCTGCAGCGGGTCGGTGCCAATGAACAGGTCGCGATACGCCTCGAACCCGTCCATGGTGTCGCCCGAGCCGTACCCGACGATTCCGTCATCCGTGCGGACGACGACCAGCGTCGCCGGAAAGTCGACCCGCGGGTTCGGATCCCACGCCGCAAGGAACGGCGGATCCAGAGGCAGGTTCAACCGGGTCAGTTCGATCTTCTCGATCTTCATCTCATGCCCTCAGAAGCTCTCAGAACTCACCATGATGTGACAAACGAGGAGGGCCACCTCTCGGCGGCCCTCCTCGTGGATCAGATCAGACCTTCTTCGGTCAGCCAGTCGATCGCGACATCCTGCGGGTCCTCGCCGTCCACGTCGACCAGCGAGTTGAGCTCCTGCATGATCTCGGTGGTCAGCATCGGCGAGATCTCGGCGATGATGTCGGCGATCGCCGGGTACTCGTCGAGCGTCTCCTGCTTCAGCGTGAACGCGCCCTGGTACACCGGGAAGAACTCCTCGTCGTCCTCTAGCACGGTCAGCCCGAGCGCCGGGATGCGACCGTCGGTCTGGAACACCTCGCCGAAGTTGCAGTCGTCGCCCTTCTCCGTCGCCGTGTAGATGACACCGGTGTCCAGCAGCGCGACATTCGCGTCCGGAACGTCGATGCCGTACGCCTCCTTCAGACCGGGCCAGCCATCGTCGCGCGTCGAGAACTCGCTCTCGATGCAGAACGTCTGCTCGTCGGCGGGCAGGTCGGCGATGTCCGACAGCTTCTCGACCCCGAGCTCCTCCGCCTTGTCCTCGCGGATCGCGAACGCGTACGTGTTGTTCAGCGGTGCGGGGTCGAGCCAGGCGATGTCCTTCGCGGCATCCGCCTCCTTGGTCGCCTCGAACTGCTCCTCAGCACCCTGCACCGGCGCGGTGTTGCCGTTGTAGGTGATCCACGACGTGCCCGTGTACTCCCAGTAGCCGAGGAACTCGTCGTTCTCGAGCGCCTGTCGCACGTTCGCCGAGCCGACGAGCTTGGTGTTCGCCTCGACATCGGCGCCGTGCGCCTTGAGGAGCTCGGTGGTGATGTGCGCCAGGACGAACTGCTCCGAGAAGTCCTTGGCACCGATCTGGCCGGTCAGACCCTCGAGCTCGTCGCCCTGGCTGCCGGTCGCCGTGCCGCCGGTCGAACAGCCGGCGAGCGCGAGGGCGCTAGCCGCCGCGATCGCGGCGATGGGAAGAAGTCTTACCCGCTTCATAATGGTCTCCTTTGATGCGTACGAGTGGGTGTTTCGGGAATGGATGCGCGGCCTGTCAGAGGCCGCGCGGGGTGACGATGTCTTCGACGAAACCGGCCACCCAATCGATGAGCAGCGCGATGCAAGCGACGAGCACCGCGCCGACGACGAGTACGGGGTAGCGCTGGAGCTTGAGGCCGTTCACGATCATGTCGCCGAGGCCCCCGGCGTTGATGAAGGTCGCGATCGTCGCGACGCCGACGCAGAACACAAGTGCCGTGCGGAGCCCCGCGAGGATCACCGGAACCGCCAGGGGCAGCTCGATGCGCGTCAGCACCTGCATGGGTGTCATGCCCATACCGCGTGCCGACTCGCGCACATTCGCGTCGACCTGGTCGATGCCGATCATGGTGTTGCGGAGTACGGGCAGGAACGCGTAGATCACGAGCGCCACCAGGGCTGTCGTGTAACCCGTCTGCCACACGATGGCGAGCAGGATCACGACACCGACCGCCGGAGTCGCCTGGCCGATGTTCGCGAGCGCCAGCACGATGCTGCGGAACACCTTCGACGGCGACTTGGCCGTTGCGATGCCCAGCGGGATCGCCAGCACGGCGACGAGAGCGGATGCCACGACCGTGAGGCTCAGGTGCTCCCCGATGCGGAGCGTGATGTAGTTCCAGTTGAGCGTCCGCTGCTCGATGGAGTCGAGCTCGAGACTCGATACCCACCACAGGAGCAGCGCGAGGATCACCACGACGACGATCGGGGTGATGAAACGCTTGAGCGTGAAGATACGTCGCCTGGCGGGCGGCACGAGCGTGCGCGTCGCCATGAGCTGCGTATCGGTGGTGACAGTGGCCATCATGCACCCGCCGGAGGAACACCGGGGAGCTCGGCACCGAGCACCTCGGAGATCGCCTCGACCGAGACCGCACCCACTGCTCTGCCGTCGCCGTCGACGACGTCGATGGCCGGCACACCCGCCAGAACGAGCGCGTCGAGCGCATCACGCAGGCTCGCCTCGACGGGGACCGACGGCACCCCGGACGCACCGGATGCGGCCTTGAGCTTGGCATCCGTGACCGGGATCAAGGCAAGTCGCTTGAGAGCCGCACCCTGACCGATGAACGAACGGACGTAGTCGTTCGCCGGACCGGAGAGGATGTTCGCCGGAGTGTCGAACTGCTCGATCTGGCTGCGATCCGAGAGCACGGCGATCCGGTCGCCGAGGCGGATCGCCTCATCGAAGTCGTGCGTGACGAAGATGATCGTCTTGCCGATCGACTCCTGCAGGCGCAAGAACTCCGCCTGCAGCTTCTCGCGGGTGATCGGGTCGGTCGCCCCGAACGGTTCGTCCATGAGCATGACCGGCGGATCGGCTGCGAGCGCACGCGCAACACCGACGCGCTGCTGCTGGCCGCCGGAGAGCTGCTTCGGGTAACGGGCGGCGAAAGTGCCGGGATCCAATTGCACGGTCTGCAGCAGTTCGTCGACGCGATCGGCGATCTTCTGCTTGCTCCAGCCGAGAAGCCGCGGAACGACCGCGATGTTCTCGGCGATGGTCATGTGCGGGAACAGGCCGATCTGCTGGATCACGTATCCGATGTGCCGACGCAGTTCGTTCGGGTTGAGAGACAGCACGTCGCGCCCGTCGATGGCGATCGACCCCGACGACGGCTCGATGATGCGGTTGATCATCTTCATCGTCGTCGTCTTGCCGCAGCCCGACGGGCCGACGAACATGACGAGCTCACCAGGGCGGACGCTCATCGAGAAATCGTCGACGGCCGGCGTCTCCTGCCCCGGGTACACCTTGGTCACCTTGTCGAGCGTGATCGCAACCCCGCTCTGGGTGGAGTCTGCGGATGCTGCGTCAGTTGTGGCGCGAGTGGCGGTGGAATCAGACACGGAGCCCCCTCGAGGTGGTCAGGCGGGTGATGAGGACGAAAGCGCCGTCGACGAGCAGCGCGAGGATGACGACGCCGAGCGTGCCGCTGAGAGCGAAGTTCAACGCGTTCTTGGAACCCAGCGACGACAGCCCCTGGAAGATGAGCTGACCCAGGCCCGGACCGGCGACGTAGGCGGCGATCGCGGCGATGCCGATGGTCAGCTGGGCCGCGACCCGAACGCCGGTGAGGATGATCGGCCAAGCGATCGGCAGCTGGATGGTGAACAGGATCTTCGCGGGCGACATGCCCATGCCCTTGGCCGATTCCATGATCGCCGGAGACACTTCGCGCAGTCCGACGGCCGTGTTCCGGACGATCGGCAACAGTGAATAGAAGATCAGTGAGATGACCGTCGGCGTCCAGCCGAGCCCGAACACCGGGGTGATCAGAGCCAGCAGCGCGAGCGACGGGATGGTCAGCGCGACACCGGCGGCGGCGATGGTCAGCGAGCGCGGCACCGGACGATTCCACACCGCGATGCCGATCAGCACGCCGATCACGGTGGCGAGCAGCACGCTCAGTGCCACGACGGCGATGTGCTGAAGAGCCAGCTCGAGGATGTCGTCCCAGCGGCGGCTCCAGAAAGTGAAGAGCCCCTGCAGATCGAAGCCGTTCATGAGCACCTCACCTTCTCTTCATCGAGCAGATCGGCGGCCACCGTGGCCGTTGGTTTGAATCTAGGACTGGAGTTCGCGAGCGTGCAACCAAGGTTGTGCATATGTCAACGCACCTCTTCGGGATCGATCGCGAGCTGCGCGGCGGACCACGCGTCGACGGCATCCATGCGTGCGCGGATTCCGCGATGCCACGGGCGAAGACGTTCATACGTGCCGGATACGGGGGACGGATGCTGTTGCTCCGAGCGACCGACCATGGCCTGGACGGCGGCGTCCCAATCCGGATGCAGTCCGCTGCCCACTGCCGCGCAGACCGCGGCTCCGATGCCGGCCGCGTCGTCAACGTTCGCCCGCTGCACCGGAAGGCGGAGAACATCGGCGATCATGCCCACCAGAAGCGGTGACTGCGCACCACCGCCGGTCACGAGCACACTGCGGAACGTGCGCCCGAGCTCCGCGGCCATTGCATCGATATGGTCGGCCATCGTGAACGCGATGGCCTCGAGTACGGCCCGCTGCAGATGACCCCGGCTTTGCGAACCCGAGAAGCCGACGAACGCCCCACGTCGATGCGGTGCGTCGTCCGGCGCCAGCCAGTCCAGCACCGCGGCGACACCGTCGCAGCCGGGTGGCACCGCTTCGGCGGCCTCACCGAGTCGCCTGTCGAGCAGGTACAGATCGTCTCCGGCATCGGTCGGCTCATGCAGCAGCGAACGCAGCCAGCTCACGGTCCACATCCCTCGGCGGATGCCAACGGACTCGGCCAGATGCTGACCGGGACGCGAGCCGAAGTTCACCCAGTGCGCAGAGCCGCCCTCCGGCGACTCGGCGATCGTCATGGCTGCGACGTACGTGCCCAGAGAGAGCAGCACCTCGTCCTGCGATCCGAGCCCGGCGCCGAGCGCCTCGACCGCCTTGTCGTTGGCCGTGGCGAACACCGGTATGCCCGGTGGCAGACCTGTGACCTCCGCAGCGGCTGCCGTCACGGTCCCGAGCGTTTCACCGGGGTCGACGAGATCGGACAGCATCTCCGGCGACATCCCCGTGCGGGCGTAGTCGGCGGCATCCGTGCTCCATCGCCACGTGGCGTGGTCGATCGGCCACATGCCTTGGTGATTGGCCGCGGCATCCGTGAACCGGCCGGTGAGGCGGTGCGTGATGTACCCCGAAGACGTGGTGATCCTGGCGACGTCCGGCGACGGCTCGTGCGGACGGCCGACGCGCTCGTCCATCCAGCTCAGCAACGGCTCCGCGAGCGTGCCGTCGGCCCGCAGCAGTGCACGGCAGAAACGAATCGTGCACAGTCCGATGCCGACGATCTCACCGACGTCACCGTCGAAGCGCGACATCGCCGTGCGGCAGGCCGCCGCGATCGACTCCCACACGTCGTCCCCGGGGTGCACGCTGCGACCCGGTGTGGGCGACTCGTATGCCCGCAGTCCGACTCTCGCGGAGGCATGCACGCGCCCCGCGGCATCCGCGATCAAGACTTTCGTCGATTGCGAACCGTTGTCGATCGCGACGACGTACGCCACGTCAATCCTCCAGCGCGAAGATCGTCCCGGGATTCATGATCCCCTTCGGGTCGAGCGCGGACTTCAGCCGGCGCAGCAGTTCGGTCGCCGACCCGTGCTCCTGCTCGGTCCACGACGTGCGGTACTTGCCGATGCCGTGGTGATGCACCATCGAGCCGCCGTGGCGCAGCGCCTCTTCGACCACGATCGCATTCAGCGGCTGGTGGTACTCGGTGATCTCCTGCCGGGGCTCGACGGTGATGTTGTAGTCGTACACGAAGTAGAGGTTGGTGCCGGTCTGGTAGCTGTGCGACGAGTGGGCGCCGAGCATCGTGAGGTCCTGCGCACGGGGAAACTCCTCGCGCACCCGCCGCATGACCGCTTCATACAGATCCACCACGCGCGACCAGTCGACGGACACCTCGGTGGTGTATCCGAGGTGTGACTCGGTGAGCATCGTCGCCCTCTCGCGGTCGATCTTGTCCTGACCCCAGTTGAGGTTGTGGAACCACTGCTCGATGAGCGCATCGTCGACGCGCTCATGCTGCTTGCCCTCGAACACCTCCTCGATCGCCTCCGCTGTCGCATCCGCGAGACGCTTGGGGCCCTCCGCGACGAGAACGACGACGTTCTTCCCGTCGTGGAAGTGTGCGAAGTGCTGGCGAGCATCCTCGGGAGAGTAGACGCGTGCCACCGACGGTCGGTACCCCTGCGTGACGAGCTCGCGGAGCGCCTCGACACCGGTGCCGAACTCGTCGGTGAGGAATCCGAAGAACCGCAGGTTCTCTGGCTGGTACGGCCAGATCTTCACCGTCACCTCGGTGACGAAGCTCATCGCGCCCTCGTTGCCGATGATCAGGTGTCGGATGTCGGGGCCGGCCGCGCGTCTGGGCACGTTCTTGATGCGCGTCACCGTGCCGTCGGCGAGGACTGCTTCGAGCCCGACGACCATGTCCTCGATCCCTCCGTAGAGAGTCGAGAACTGTCCGATCGAGCGCGTCGCGACGAGCCCGCCGTACTGTGCAAGCGGCTTGGACTGGGGCGAATGTCCCGTCGTGTATCCGATCGCCCGCAGCTCGTCCTCCACACGCTGAAGCGGGGCGCCGCCCTGCACCGTCACCATCATGTCGGTCGTGTTGACGTCGAGCGTCCGGTCCATCCGCGAGCCGTCGAGCACGATCGTGTCGTCGACGACCACCTCCAGGCCACCCTCGGTCGCCGTGCGCCCGGTACGGGGGATGACGGCGATCAGATTTTCGTTCGCGAATCGAAGGACCTCGGCGACCTGCTCGGTGGACTCCGGGTAGACGATCACCGACGGGAATGGCCCGTCGAAGATGCCGTGCACGGCGGTGTACTTCTTGAACCTGTCGACACTCGCCTCGCGCAGTGCAGTCTCATCGATGTCGATCTGGTCAGGGCCGAGCAGCCGGGTGACGTGCTCGACGATCTGCGCAGCGGTGAGCGAGGAACGGGACGCGACCATCATGTTCTCCTGGGGTGTCGGGGTGTGGCGGATTCGGAGCGGGTTTCAGCACAGCCTCAGCGGACGAGGTAGCCGCCGTCGACGACGAGGGTGTGGCCGTTGACGTAGTTGGACGCGGGGCTGGATAGGAAGACGACGGCGCCCATGAGGTCGGCCGGATCGCCCCATCGACCGGCGGGCACATGATCGATGATGCGTGCGTTCGCCGCCTCGTCGGCACGGGTGCTCGTCGTCAGCGGAGTGGCGAAGTACCCGGGCGCGATGGCATTGACCTGGATGCCGAAGGGCCCGAGTTCGTCGGCGTAGGCCTTCGTGAACCCGACGACGCCGGCCTTGCTCGCCGCGTATGCCGGCGACTGCCGCCCGCCCAGGAACGAGAAGAGGGATGCGATGTTGACGATCTTGCCGGAGCCCTGCTCCATGAAGGTGCGGGCCGCGGCCTCGGCGAACTCGAACGTCGCGGTGAGGTTGACCTGGATCATCGGGTCCCACTTGTCCCGTCCGAACTCGCGTACATCGTCGCTGAGCAGGTTGATGCCGGCGGAGTTCACGAGGATGTCGAGGCCGCCGAGTGCCTGCCCGCACTGATCGACCATGCGCTGCGGCGCACCGCGCTCCGTGACGTCGACCTGCGCGAACTCGTAACGGCGGCCCGTCTCCTCGACCAGTCGACGGGTGGTGCCGTCGTCGTCGGCGAGCGACGGCACGAACACATCGGCTCCTGCCTTCGCCAGCGCGAGCGAGAACGCCCTGCCGAGACCGCCGTTGCCGCCGGTGACCATGGCGCGCTTGCCCTCGAGAGAGAACAGCGCCGTGCTGAAGTCCGTGATCTCCATTTCACGCCTTCCGTGATGCGAACGGGTCGGCGATGCCGACATAGGTGGTCTCGAGATACTCGTGGATGCCCTCGAATCCGCCCTCGCGGCCGACGCCGGACTGCTTCACGCCGCCGAACGGTGCGGCGGGGTTCGACACCACGCCGGCGTTGAGTCCGAACATGCCCGTCTCGAGCTCTTCGGCCAGACGCAGTCCGCGATCGAGGTCACGGGTGTAAGCGAAGCACACCAGACCGAACTCCGTGGCGTTGGCCAGACGGATCGCCTGCTCCTCGGTGGAGAAGGTGATGATCGGTGCGACGGGGCCGAAGATCTCCTCGCCGAGGATCGCTGCGTCATCCGGCACTTCGACGAGCACGGTCGGCTCGTAGAAGTAGCCGGGGCCAGGGATCGCGTTTCCGCCGACGGCGACGCGAGCGCCGCCCGCGACGGCATCCTTCACGAGCTCCGCGACCTTGTCGCGTGTGGCCGCGTCGACGAGCGGACCCATGGTCGAGTCCGGCTCGGTGCCCCGCGCCGGCACGAACGCGGCGATGCGGGCGGTGAACTTCTCGGTGAACTCGTCCGCGACCGACTCGTGCACGATGAAACGATTCGCGGCGACGCAGGCCTCGCCGCCGTTGCGCATCTTCGCCGCAACGGCGCCCTCGACCGCCGCGTCGATGTCGGCGTCTTCGAACACGAGAAACGGCGCGTTGCCGCCGAGCTCCATCGAGACGCGCAGCACCTGCTCGGCCGAGTCGGCGATGAGGCGTCGGCCGACTTCGGTCGATCCGGTGAACGACAGCTTGCGCAGGCGCTGATCCTTGATCAGCGGCCCCGTGACGGCGCCGGCCCGGCTGGTGGGAATGATGTTGAGCACGCCCTTCGGAAGGCCGGCCTCCTCCAGGGCCTGCGTGAGCAGCAGAGCGGTCAGCGGCGTCAGTGCCGCAGGCTTGAGCACCATCGTGCACCCGGCGGCGATCGCCGGCGCGATCTTGCGGGTGGCCATCGCCAACGGGAAGTTCCACGGGGTGATGAACAGGCAGGGCCCAACGGGCCGCTGCACCACGACGAGACGATTGCGTCCGTCCGGAGCTGTGGCGTACCGACCGGAGATGCGCGGAGCCTCTTCGCTGAACCAGCGCAGGAACTCAGCGCCGTAGGCGACCTCCGCGCGCGCTTCGGCGAGCGGCTTGCCCATCTCGAGCGTCATCGCGAGGGCGAAGTCCTCGGCGCGCTCGGTCACGAGCTCGAACGCACGGCGGAGTATCTCGGCACGCTCGCGCGGGGCGGTGCGGCCCCACGCCTTCTGGGCGGCGTGCGCGGCGGCGAGCGCGGCATCCCCGTCTTCGACCGTCGCGTCGGCGACCTGCGCGAGCACCTCACCCGTCGACGGATCGTGCACGTCGAAGCGCAGGCCGCTCGAGGCGGGACGCCATTCGCCGTCGACGTACAGGTCGACGGGCACCCGCTCGAGCAGGGCGGTCTCGTCGGAAGCGGTCACGGTCATCGTGCGAACTCCTCAGTCGGCGTGCGACGCAGTGGGGCGCCGACGAGGTCTTCGTACAGCTTGAAGGGTGTCATCTCGCCGGCGCGGTCTCCGAACAGCGCCTTCGCACGACGGAACTGCTGTTCGACGAGCGCGGAGAGCTCGACGGGGATGCCGACCGATCGAGCGAGATCCACCGAGAGGCCGAGGTCCTTGCAGGCCAGCACCAGAGCGAAGCCTTCGTCGTAGTCTCCACCGTCGAGGATCGATAGCACGTCGTTCTCGAGGAAGTTGCTGTTCGCCGGGCTGGCGATCAGCGAACGCCGCAGCACTTCGAGATCGACGCCGGCCTTGACACCGACAGACAGTACCTCAGCAGTCGCGATGAGGTGATTGAACCAGAGCTGGTTGATCATGAGCTTCACCGCGTAGCCCGCACCGTGTCCGCCGACGTGCAGTACCCGATCGGCGTCGCCCATGGCGTGGAACACGGGAAGCAGCCGATCGACATCTGCCGCGTCGCCGCCGATGAAGATCTGCAGCGTGCCGTTCGAAGCGCCGACGGACATGCCGCTGACCGGCGCGTCGAGGATGCGCAGTCCACGGTCGGCGTAATCCGTGCGCACCGCGTCTGCGACTTCGGGCACCGATGTGGACATGTCGATCCACGTGCCGCCATCGGCGATTCCGGCGAGGATGCCGTCGGCACCGTGCAGTGCGTCACCGACGTGCCGTGGCGTGGGGAGCATCGTGATCACCAGGTCGCTGTTCGCCGCGACCGCGGCCGCGGAGTCCGCCCAACGGGCGCCACCGGCGACGAGCTCGGCTGCGGCTTCTCGGCGCAGGTCGGTGACGACGAGCGGGAAACCGGCCGCCTGGAGGTTGCGGGTCATCCCGCTGCCCATGTTGCCCAGGCCGACGAAGCCGACGGTGGGGAGGGAGTCAGTCATCAGGATCCGTTCTCGTCGATCAGTCAGTGGGGGCCGTGTAGAAGGGGTTGCGCGGTTCGTTGCGGGCGGCCAGCACGTCGTCCAGCGCGGGCAGCTGCTCGACGCCGTTGCGCAGGGCGGTGCGGGTGGCCTCGCGGTTGTTGCGGTACACGGCGTCAGCGTCGTCGGCGCCGGGGTTCACCCAGACTGCCGCGATGATCACGTCGGAGTCCGCCTCTTCGGGGCTGATGACGCCGTCGGCGACGGCGTCGGCGACTCCCGCGGCGACGCCTGCCTGCGCCGGACCCCAGATCAACAGGCCGTGCTCGTCGGACTCGGGAGCAGCCTTCGTGATGAACAGCGTGAGCGGCTTCACGGGGAGCGAGGGCTGCAGGACGGCGACGAACGGGACATGGCCCGCGCTCGGCGTGCCGAGTGCTGTGGCCCAGGCGATGCCGGCTGGGCCGGAGCGCGGCCCGGCGACGGTGTTGATGTGGGCGGCGTTGACGCCTTCTCCCACGAAGCTCTCGCCGATGCGTGGATCGGTCATCGGAGTCCCCTCTCTCTGCATTGAGTCTGTGTGTCACCACGATAGGAACAACAGATGCCGATACGCCACTTGCAGATGCGCACATGGCAACTGTGTAGGGTGGGCGCATGGAGAACGCAGAGAAGCTTCCACGACGGAACACGTCAGGCCTGGCCCGCGACATCGAGATCCTCGAGGCGCTCGGCAGCCCGGAAGCCGCGCCGGGTGGGCTCGGCGTCGTACGCGTCGCACAACTCACCGGACGCGACAAAGCTGTCGTGTCACGGTCGCTCGCGACCCTGTCGGAGGCCGGACTCGCAGAGCGCGACGAGAGCACCCTCGCCTACCGACTCGGATCGCGGCTGTACTCGATGGCAGCCCTGACGCTCGAGAGCCGGCTCGCGGCGAAGTCGCGTCCGATCCTGCGACGCATGGCCCAGCAGGCGCGCGAGACAACGCACCTGTGCGTTCTGCGCGGCGGGAACGTGCTCACGATCTCGAGCGAGATGAGCCCGCACGAGTTCCGCACCACCGGATGGGAAGGGGTGACGACAGCCGCGTGGCGCACACCATCCGGACGAGTCCTGCTGAGCGACTGGGACGATGAGTCGCTGGTGCGCTGGTACGACGTGCACGGGCGCGATCAGGTCATCGTCGGCCCGGTGCCGTCGCACTCCGTCGGGTTCGCCGTGCTCCCGGCACCGCCCGAGGACAAAGCGCTGGTCTACGACCTTCCGTCGCTGCGCGCGGAGCTCGCCCGCATCGGCACTCGCGGCTACGCACTGCTCGACGAGGAGCTCGAACTCGGCGTCGTCGGCGCATCGGCACCCGTCCGCGACTACAGCGGCCGCATCATCGCGGCCCTGAACATCAGTGCTCCCAAGATCCGCATCAGTGATCGATTGGAAAGCCTCGCGCGCTACGTCAGTGCCGCAGCGGTCGAGTTGTCTGCACAGCTGGGGTTCGACCCCGATGCAGCGGTCGCAGAGAAGCCGGCCTGAGTCGTCGGCTCGGGCATCACTCGGAGGCGTCTGCATCCACCGAACGTCCGACCCCGGTGCAATGATCGCTTCATGAGGCTCTCCGAGCTCGTCGACACCACCCGCGAGGTCGCGGCCACCTCGTCGCGCCTGGCGAAGATCGATGCGCTGGCTCGATTGCTTCGGGATGCTGCGCCCGACGAGCTCCCGGTGATCGTCGGGTTGCTGCTCGCATCCCCTCGGCAGGGGCGGCTCGGGGTCGGATGGCGAAGTCTCGCGGCACTGGAGATCACACACTCGACCGAGTCGACGCTCACGATCAGCGATGTCGACCGGGCGCTGGACGAGCTCGCTCACGCATCCGGCTCCGGCTCGGCCGCCCGGCGCACGGGCGCCCTCTCGGCACTCGCAAGCGCAGCCACAGCGGATGAGTGGGACTTCCTCGCCCGCGCCATGCTCGGCGAGCTCCGCACCGGCGCCCTCGGCGGTGTGCTGCTCGACGCGATCGCGAAGGCATCCGACCGTGCGCCGGCGACCGTCCGCCGGGCCGCGATGCTCTCCGGCGACCTGGGCGAGACCGCGCTCCTCGCCCTCACCGGAAGCGCGGCCGAGCTGGAGGCGGTCGGGTTGCAGGTGGGCCGCCCGGTCCTCCCCATGCTCGCGGCCACCGCTGCGACACCGACGGCCGCGCTCGATCTCACCGGCGAAGCATCCGTCGAATACAAGCTCGACGGCGCCCGCATCCAGGTGCACCGGCACGGCGACGAGGTCGGCGTCTACACCCGCAGCCTCGCCGACATCACCCACCGCGTGCCCGAGATCGTCGACATCGTGCGCGCCCTGCCCGCCCACGACCTCATCCTCGACGGCGAGACGCTCGCGCTCGACGAGGACGGCGGGCCGCGTCCGTTCCAAGAGACGATGTCACGCTTCGGCGCCGACGTCGCGCGCACCATCGCGCTGCGTCCGTGGTTCTTCGACGTGCTGCACGTCGACGGTCGCGATCTGCTCGATGAGCCCCTGTCCACTCGCCTTGAGGAGCTCGACCGCGTCGCGGGCGAATGGCGGATGCCGGGCATCGTCACCGCCGACCCGTCCGCGGCGGAAGACCTCTCCCGCGAAGCACTCGCCGCCGGCCACGAGGGCGTGCTCGTCAAGGCCATCGGTTCGCCGTACTCCGCCGGGCGCCGCGGCAAGTCGTGGGTGAAGGTGAAACCCGTGCTCACGTACGACCTCGTGGTGCTCGCCGCCGAGTGGGGATCGGGGCGGAGGCGCGGCAAGCTCTCGAACCTGCACCTCGGCGCGCTCGACCCTGACGGCGAGTTCGGCGAAGCAGGCGGTTTCGTCATGGTCGGCAAGACCTTCAAAGGACTCACCGACGCGCTGCTGGACTGGCAGACCTCGACCTTCCCGTCGTACGAGACGTCGCGGTCCGCGCACGCGTTGTTCCTGCGCCCCGAGCTCGTCGTCGAGATCGCGATCGACGGCGTGCAGCGCTCGCCCCGCTATCCGGGCGGCATCGCCCTGCGCTTCGCCCGGGTCAAGGGCTATCGGCCGGACAAGACGGCGGCCGAGGCGGACACGATCCAGACGCTGCGGGGGTTGCTGCGGGAGTGAGGGGATGCGTGCGTCCCTAACGCGACCCCGCCGACCTTTCAACCCCCTTCTCCTGTGCCCGTGGGCGGATGCACTGTCGTATGCACCAGCACCCGGACAGAAAGGCCGACCGCCATGAGCGACACCACCGATGACCGAACCAAGGTCGCAGAACTCGTCAAGAAGTTCCGCTTCGCGATGTTCGTCACGAACCACGACGGCACGCTCGTCGCCCACCCGCTGACCGTTCAGGAGGCTGAGTTCGACGGAGATCTGTGGTTCCTCGTCTCGAAGACCTCATCGCCTGTTCGCGACCTCGCCGCGGACTCCCGCGCCAACGTTGCACTGAGTTCGAACGACGCGTGGGTCTCGCTCTCCGGCACGGCACGGCTCGTCGAAGACCGCGACAAGATCGCAGAACTGTGGAACCCGGTGGTCGATGCCTGGTTCCCGGAGGGGCCAGACGACCTCGACGTCGGCGTCCTGAAGTTCAGCGCCGACTCGGCCGAGTACTGGGACAGCCCCGGTGGAAAGATCGCGACAGCGTTCAGCTTCGTCAAGTCGAAGGTCACCGGCGAACGCTATGAGGGCGGGGAAAGCGGCAAAGTCGACCTCTGAGATCGACTGTTCAGACCTCCCGTTGCGGCGACACGGACGTCCTCCCGGGCGTCCGCGCGACCAGCATCCGTACGACGACACCGATCACGCCGATCACGAGCGCGACCACGGCCGGCTGCCACAGCACGGCGACGGCCTGCGGGAACACCTGCGTGCCGGCCTCGGCCATCATCCCGAGGTCGCCGTCGAACACCCGCGACCCGAGCGCGTACATGATCGCCGTGAACAGCGCCGGCACGATCCAGACCGACAGCAGCCCGACGACCCAGACGCCCAGCCGGCCGATCGGACGCACGCCGCACCACGCGAGCGTCACGCCGACGATGACCGCGGGGAGCCAGCGCAGCACGTCCGCGATGAACTGCGGATACCCCATATACGTCGTGAACGCCGTGATCGCAGTGCCGATCCAGTTCGCGAACGGCACCGCCGCCAGCACGATCCCCAGCGCGACCGGACCCACCGAGCGCCGCGAGGTCAGCCACAGCCCGAGCTGTGCGAGCAGGATGCCGGCGACGACTCCGCCCAGCATCCCGCCGAAGTACAGCACCTCGCGGGCGCCCGCGGTGCCGTCCCACAGGCCGAGGCCCGCGCCGAGAACTGCGAACGCCTGGAGCGTGACGATCAGGTGCACGAGCAGCACTCCGAGCGCGGCGGGGCCGGGGCGGAGCATCCATCGCCGCCCCGCGAAACGCACCACGAGGCCCGCGACGACGCCGCCGAGCAGCAGCATGACCCAGATGTTGATCGCGTAGTACTGACTGAGCGGCAGAAGCGAGAACGGCATGTCGTCGGGCAGGGTCTGCTCGTGCCACAGGTTCTGCAGCGGCAGGATGCCACCGCCCACCCACGATGGGAACAGCATCACGGCGGCGGCCCCAGCCCCGATCAGCAGGGACGGCCAGAATCGTCCGCGGACGGGTGGAGTCTCGGATTCCATTCGGCCAGCGTGCCAGATGACGGGCGGATGCCGGTGCACGCCGCGCTCGCGTCACTCGCCGCGGCACCCCGCATGCTGGATCACTTGCGTCGGTTCTGAGCGCGCATAACCGGCGAAACTGATCCAGCCCGGCATGCGGCGGCGTCGACTACCGCTCCACGCCGCGCAATCGGGTTCGATGATCGTCGGCGCGACCGTGCCGTTCGCACGGCTGGCGCGGCTCCCGCGGACACAGTACCCAGAGCGCCGAGGCCCGCACGCGGTACAGCCGCCATGCTGAGGCGCCCGTGACGTCTTCCTCGTCGATCGCCGACCCGCCGCGCCCCTGCGGCCCCGGATAGACGTCGAGCGCCAGCCGCAGCTCATCACCGGTCAGCACCTCGGCGACGCCGCTCGCGTACACGCAGCGCCCGAAGTACGGCGGCACCGTCGAGTCGAAGATCGCGAGGCTCACGGCGGGGTGCGCCTCGATGTTCTGCGAGTGCCTCGACGTCTGCGCCGACATCCAGTAGAAGCATTCCAGACCGTCATCCGCCGCGAAGTAGACGGGCGTGCTCCAGGGGTTGCCCTCGGCATCGACGGTCGCCAGCGTGAGATACCGGATGCTGTCGACGATGCCGCGTGCGTGGTCGAAGAGGTCGTCGTCCATGGCGCACACGGTACTCGGCATCCGGTGCGTGCGGCACCCTGTTCGTAACTTCATACGAATGTCGGGGACCCTCACGATACTGGAATCATGACCTTCGCAGCCGAGATCACCGACCGCGCGACAGCGCTGGTCGCGGTGCTCGGGGCGGACGTCGAGTCGCAGGATGTCGCGGCTCGGGCGGCTCTGCTGAGCGACGCGGATGCTGTGTTGGTCGCCGAGGCGGCGGCCGCGCTGATGCGCTGCGCCGAACTCGCGCAGGTGGCGGCCGTCGGCGTGATCGCGACGCGTTCGACGCGGGATGCCGGGCAGTCAGGCCTCGCGCAATCGCGCGGGCATCGCACGGCGTTGTCCCTCGTGCAGGAGCTCACGGGTGCCGGCAAGGCGGATGCTGCGCGCAAGGTGCGCGTGGGTGAGTCCCTGCTGAGCGTGCCTGAGCCGGTCGCTAAAGGTTCCGCTGCCCCTTTGGCGCCGGCGTGGGATGCTGCGCTGAGCGTGGCACTGTCGGCGCAGACCATCACTGCGATGCAGAGCGACGCGATCCGTCAGGGTCTTGGCGAGCCCGTGGTTGTGGAGGATGATCCTGCTGCGTCTGCTGATTCTGCGGCAGAGGCCTGGGCGCTGGCGGCGGAGCATCTGATCGCAGAGGCGGCGAAGGTGTCTCTGGATGAGCTGCGGCAGACCGCGCGCTCAGTGCGCGATCGTCTCGACCCCGAGGGTGCAAAGCGCCGGTTCCTGGAGCGGTACGAGCGCCGCAGCTTTCGGCTCTGGATGGACGCTGACGGCAACCGACGGGGGTCGATCCTCTTCGACGACGAGGGCTGGCTGCAAGCGCAGACCCTGCGCGACAACGCCATGCGGCCGCGGCGCGGTGGACCGCGGTTCGTCGACTCGGCAGAACGCGAGCGTGCGGCCGATCTCACAGCGGACGAGCGGACCAACGATCAGCTCACGTACGACCTGCTCTTCGACGTCGTGCGGACCGGCACGCTGGCCGACGCTGAAACCGTGTTCGGCACCCGGCAGGCCGGCGTGCGGCTCGTGCGGGTCGTCGACGAGCCGATGGCCCACGCCGAAGACGGACTGACGACTCTGCCCGGAGCCGTCGCCGACCAGCACGTCTGCGACAGCGGATACGTTCCGGTCACCGTCGACGGCGGCGGTAACCCGCTCGACGTCGGGCGAGAACAGCGACTCTTCACGTCCCGACAGCGCATCGGGCTGGCCGTGCGCGACGGCGGGTGCATGTGGCGAGGGTGCGACCGTACCGCTTCCTATTGCGAGGCGCACCACATCGACGAGTGGAGCGCCGACTGCGGCCGGACGGACATCGATCGCGGGATTCTGCTGTGCCGGTTCCACCATATGAACCTGCACCACCACGGATGGCGCATCACGCGCAACGGGAAGGACGATTTCGTCCTCCATCCGCCGGGCGACAGGTTCGGCGCGGAGTCGATCCTGCTGCAGAAAAGCCTTCCGCTCACATACGCATGGGCAGCGATCGATCCACCGTCGCGAAGATTCCGCCCGGCTGGGTGAGCCGGGGCTGGAGAGTGAACGTCGGCTCGGCGGTTGATCGAGCGAAGCGCGGGCGTGGCATGGCGTTGCGCGTTATCAGCCGGACCGCCGCGCCCCGGCCATCTCCTCGAGCACCTCGCCTACACTCGCACCCATGAGTCTCGCCGACGTCCGCACCGCCGCTGAGGTCGAGGCGCTCGCCGCACGGATCCTCGGCTCGCGCGAGCAACCGCTCGTCCTCGTCTCGACCGACGCCGACGGCCTCTTCGCCTTCGACCTGACCCGCCTGCGCGCCGAGCTCGACGGCGTCGCAGACATCGTCACGATCGAGACCGGAACCGCCAGCCGCGACCTCGAGAACCTCATGCCGCCAAAGACGCACGCCTTCGGCGGAGCCGCCCGCTCCTACCCGCCCGACTTCGGCTCAGCGCCCGACTGGACGCGCTCGCATCTCCGCTTCCCGGGCCACGCCGACACCGACGACCTCATCGACGACGTCTTCTCCCAGACCCACGGACGCACCGTCGAATCAGCCCGCCCGGCCCAGGTTCGTCACGCCAGCGGCACAGTCCAAGGCTTCGTCGCCGACGGCACCCGCGCCATCATCCGCCTCGACGACGGCGCAACCGTCACGGCGACCGACGACCTCCTGCCGCCCACCATCCCCCTGATCGCCGCGCTCGTCGAAGGCGGCCCGGTCAGCGGCATCCTCGAAGGCAACGAGCTACACCCCGAACCGCTCGACGCGAACCTGTCGACCTTCGTCGACGGCTCACATACGCTCGCGCTGGTCGTGAAGGTGACCAACCTGCGCGCGACCGTGCAGCTGCACCCGCGAGAGGCGTTCGTCCTCCGCCGGCGCGACGTCGACGTCGACGAAGGACCCATCACCGACCTGCTGCACGTCGGCGATGTCGTCCGCGTCCGGGTGCGCCGCACCCCCGCCGGCATCGGACTCAGCTACGCGGATGCCGATCCTGACGCACCGCTCGTTCCCTCACTCGCGCTCGTCACCGGAGGTCCGGCGTGGCTGAGCGAGGGACGGCGACGCGAAACCAGCGCGCCAGTGGGTGCGTCCGAGGGTGCCACATCCCGGTCCACCACTTCCGGGAGCGGAGCTTCCGACGCCGCCGCGGCCGGGACTGCTGAAACCGGTGGCGCCTCACACGCACTCGGCGGGGCCGGGGTCGACGTGTCCACCGCGGGTCACCTGACGCCCGCGGCGCCTGGGCCGGTCCCGGCATCCGTCGACGCCGCGATCCGCCACGACCTGGGTGCCCTGTCGAGCGAAGTGGCCGCCGTGCGGCGTGATCTGCTCGCTCTCACCAATCTCGTCGCGCGCGGATCCGGTGCGGTATCCGATGCTCCGGAGCTGGCGAAGCTCCGCACCGAGAACCAGCAGCTGCAGAGGATGCTCTCGGACGAGCGTGCAGAGCGCGCGTCGCTGGAGGCGAAACTGGCCGACGCAGCGCAAGACCGCCGCGACGCCGGGCGTGCGCTGCGCGATGCCCGCCGCGCCGCCGAACGGGCACATGTGGATGCGACGCCCGACGGCATCCGCATCGAGATCGAACGCACGTGGGGCAACCGCACCGCACCAGGCGAACGCGAACGCTGGCCACTGCGGGAGTACACCTTCGGAGGGGACTTCATCGCGTCGCTCGAGGCGCTCGATGAGAACCAGCTGGCCAAGGCTGTGCGCGCCTGCGTGGATGCCGTCACCGGCCGCGACCGCGAGATCCCGGCGCGGGAGCTGCACCGACTGCGCTCGGGCGAGGGCGGCGACGACTCGTACGTGGTGCGCGCCGACGGATCGAAGTGCTGGCGTTCAGCGATCGAGCAGAACACTCCCGGCGCGCGGCGCCTGCACTACTGGGAGCTGCCCGGCGGAGCCATCGAGCTCAGCCGCATCGTGCACCACGACGACACGAAGCCGTAGGGCAGCCATAGGGCTGATGCCGGAGTGGCCGCCCTACGCGAGCCCGCGCGGCAGCACCGACCCCTCGAGAGGGGGGTCGCGTTTCGTCGCTTCACGCACGCCCAAGCGACACTTGCGTCCCCTGCGCCGGCCCCGGGGGTCGCATCCCTGCAGGAGGGGTCGCGAGTGGTCGCTTAAGGCCCGCGCAGGCGACACATTGCGACCCCGCGCCGGGTTTCAGGCGCCTACCCATACGGGAGGGGTCGCGGGTGGTCGCTAAACGCGCGCCTTGGCGACGTATTGCGACCCCCGGCCGGACGCGGGGCTCCGGCACCTCAGTACTCGGTGCGCGACGCCGTACTCAACCAGCGCTCGAACGGCTCACCCGCATCACTGACTCGCATCGCCTCCACCGGCACCGTCCACTCGGAGCGGTCGGACTCGAACATCCGGTAGAAGGCCAGATCGTCGAACCCACCCCGAGCGGCATCATGGCGATCGGCTGCGTAGATGACGCGATCGACACGAGCCCACAGGGCAGCGGCCATGCACATCGGGCACGGCTCGCACGACGAGTACAGCGTCGCACCCTGCATCGAGAAGTCGCCGATGCGCTGCCCTGCCGCGCGCAGCGCCATGATCTCGGCGTGCGCACTCGGGTCGTGATCGCTCGTCACGCGGTTCTGACCGGTGCCGATCACCTCCCCGTCGCGCACGACCACCGCGCCGAACGGTCCCCCGTCATCCGCCACGTTCTTCACGGCGAGATTCACCGCCTGCCGAAGAAAGCCCTCATCAGCGGAACTTCCTGCCGAGTCGCCGTCATCGTTGATCGTCGAAGCATCCGTGTTCATGGGCGACAGGGTAACCCTCGCGCCTCACAGGGCACTCAGGCCTCAGCGCTGCCCTGATAACGTTCCCTTGACGAAGCTGGAGGCGGGCAATGAGCGCACGGGCACATCGCCCGACCATCAAAGAGGTCGCGCAGCACGCCGGCGTGAGCCCGATGACCGTCTCCCGCACGCTCTCCGGTGGTCTCAACGTCAAACCCGACGTGCAGGAGCGCGTCCTCGCCGCCGTCGCAGAGCTCGGTTATCACCGCAACGAGAACGCTCGCAGCATCCGCCCCGGCCATTCCAGCGGACTGATCGGCGTCGCCATCACCAACATCGCGAACCCGTACTACAGCACCTTCGCGCTCGGCGTCGAGGAGGAGGCCGCACTCACCGGCCGGCGCATCCTGCTCGGCAACACGTCGGAGGATGCCGCCCGCGAGAACGCGCTCGTCAGCGACTTCCTCGGCCGCCGCGTCGAGGGGCTCATCGTCGTACCGGCGAGCACCGAGCCCGACCATCTCGCGGCATCCCAGACACAGGGCGTCCCGGTCGTGCAGGCGTCGCGCCGCATCGACGGACTGGATGCCGACAGCGTCGTCCTCGCCGACGACGACGGCGCGCACCGCGGAACCACGGCGCTCATCGATGCCGGCCACACGCGAATCGGCTACCTCGGCAACACCCTCTCGATCTTCACCGGTCAGCGCCGACACGCGGGATTCATCCGTGCGCTCGAGGAGCGCGGCATCCCGATCGACCCGAGGCTCGTCGCCGCCGGGCAGCAGACCGTCGACCAGGCCCGCGAAGCAACCCGCGCCATGCTGCGGATGAAGAACCCGCCCACCGCACTCTTCTGCGCCAACAACCGGAACGCCATCGGCGCGCTCAAGGAGATCAGCCGCCAGCTCGGGTCTGGGCTGAAGCCCGCGTCGGAGTATCCCGAGATCATGAGCTTCGACGACTTCGAGCTCGCCGAGCTCTCACCCGTGCCGATCAGCGTCATCGACCACGATCCGCGAGAGCTGGGACGCACCGCCGCGCGACTCCTCTTGGATCGATTGGATGCCGAGGGCGACGGCGGAGCGGCACGGGAAGTCGAGCTGCCGGTGCAGCTGCGGATGCACCTGCGCTAGGAGCGGTGCGGCGGTTTCGACTCGGCTGAGCCTCGCTCAGCGACCCCAGCACACGACGAGCCAGAAAGGTGTTGACACCCCTTGCGCTCGTTGGTAACGTTACCAATCAATCAGACGGGAGTGCGGTTATGGAGCTGTGCATCGACTTCGGTGGCACCGAGATCAAGCTCGCCGTCATCGAGGGCGCCAGCATCCTGGCATCCGACCGCATCCCCGTCACCGGCAGCACCGCCGACCTCGACGCCGCCGTCACCGCTTCCCACGCGCTGATCGAGCGGGCGGGCGGCACCCCGACCTCGGCCGGCATCGCCGTCCCCGGGGTCGTCGACCCGGTATCCGGCCGCATGCTGCACGCCAACGACAAGTACGAGTTCCTGAACGACTTCGAGCTGAAGCAATGGGTGCGAGAACACCTCGGGCTCCCCGCCGTCGTCGAGAACGACGCGCGCGCCGCGCTCATCGGCGAGACCTCGACCGAATCAGCATCCGGCGAGCGCGACGCCGTCCTCGTCACCCTCGGAACCGGCATCGGCACCGCCGCGATGATCGACGGCATCCCGCTGCGCGGAGGCACCGGCCACGCCGGCATCCTCGGTGGCCACGTCACCGTCGATCTCCACGGACCGGTGTGCCCGTGCGGGAACGTCGGCTGCGGGGAGGCGCTGGCCAGTTCGTGGGCGCTGAAGGAGACGTTTCGACTCGCTCCGCTCGCTCAACGCGTTTCGTCTGCGGAGGCTCCGCCTCCTTCGCTCAACGACCCGCAGGGCGATGGACCGGCAACGATCAAGGACCTGTTCGCATCCGACGACCACGCCGAGATCCGAGATGAATTCCTGCGGGTCTGGGGCGCGACCGTCGTCACGCTCTGCCACATGTACGACCCGCGCGTCGTCATCCTCTCCGGCGGCATCCTCCGCGCCGGCGACGCTGTCAGCGCCCCGATCGAGACCTACGTGCGCGAACACCTCTGGCCGTCGATGACCCCACCGCGCTTCGTCGTGCCCCCAGAACCCGAATACTCCGTCGTGCGAGGGCTGAGCGCCCTTGCGCGCACCCCGCGACACCAGGAGATGAATTGAGCACGCCGATCAGCGACATGCACGAAGGACACACCGAGCGCGGCCGCTACGACACCCAGCCCACGGTTCCCTTGCCCAGTGGCGAGCGCATCCTCCGCGGTTCCGCCGCCTGGCAGACCGCCGCCCAGAACGCGACGACCCTGCTGGTGGACACCTACCCCGGCGTGAACATCCCGGCGCTCACCGCGCAGCTGCGCGACGCCCTCCCCGACTGGACCATCGTCGACGTCGAGGACGCCGCCCGCCCTGTTGTGGAGATCGAGCAGCTGATCGCCCCGAACCTCACCGACGACCGCGTCTTCGGCGTCATGAGCCACTTCACCCTCACTGACTTCTACGACGCCGGCAGGCTCGACAAGCTAGCCGGCCGCGTCACCGACCGCACGATCGTGGTCGGCTGGGGTGCTGGACTCCTGGCGGACCGCGTCGAGCGAAGCACCACGGTGCTCGTCGACATGGCCCGCTGGGAGATCCAGCTGCGCCTGCGCGCAGGAGCCACCAACTGGCGCGCCGACAACGCCGACGAAGACATCCTCCGCAAGTACAAGCGCGGCTTCTTCGTCGAATGGCGCGTCGCCGACCGCCACAAGCGCTCCCTCTTCGACACCCTCGACTTCGTCGTCGACGGCAACGCCATCGCCCCGGCCGAGCCGCACGCCGACTCCCCCGAGGCCGGCATGATCACCGGCGACGCGTTCCGCATCGCGCTGCAGGATGCCGCCACTCGCCCCTTCCGCGTCGTGCCGTTCTTCGACCCCGGCGTGTGGGGCGGCCAGTGGATGAAGTCGCTCATCGGCCTCGACCCGTCCAAGGACAACTACGCCTGGTGCTTCGACTGCGTTCCGGAGGAGAACTCGCTGCTGCTCGAGAGCGACGCGGGTGCGGACGAAGGCGGCGTCATCGAGATCCCCTCCCTCGACCTCGTCTTCGCCCAGCCGGTCGACCTGCTCGGCGCCAAGACGTTCGCACGCTTCGGTGCGGAGTTCCCGATCCGCTTCGACTTCCTCGACACCATGGACGGCGGCAACCTCAGCCTGCAGGTGCACCCGCTGACGGACTACATCCAGAACACGTTCGGCATGGCCTACACGCAGGACGAGAGCTATTACCTGCTGGATGCCGGTGACGACGCTGTCGTCTACCTCGGCACCAAGAACGGCATCGACCAGGATGCGATGCTCGCAGACCTCGCCACCGCGCAGCAGGGCGAGACGCCCTTCCCCGCCGAGAAGTACATCAACTCCTACCCGGCCCGCAAGCACGACCACTTCGCGATCCCCTCGGGCACGATCCACTGCTCCGGCGCGAACTCGATGGTGCTCGAGATCTCGGCCACGCCGTTCATCTTCACGTTCAAGCTCTGGGACTGGGGCCGCGTCGGGCTCGACGGCATCCCGCGGCCCGTCCACCTCGATCACGGCGCCCGCAACATTCAGTGGGACCGCGACACCGACTGGGTGAACGAGAACCTCATCGACCAGGTCGAAGAGATCAGCCGCACCGGCGACACGATCGAGGAGCGCACCGGCCTGCACGCGCTCGAGTTCATCGAGACCCGCAGACACTGGTTCACCCAGGGCGCAGACCACGACACCGACGGAACCGTCAACGTCATCAACCTCGTCGAGGGCGATGAAGCGCGCGTGATCAGCCCGACCGAGGCCTTCGAGCCCTTCATCGTGCACTACGCCGAGACGTTCATCATCCCGGCATCCGTCGGGGCCTACCGGATCGAGCGCACCGAGCAGACGCGCAGCGACCGCCTCGCCACCGTGAAGGCGTACGTCCGAGGATCCCGCACGACCGACAACTGACCCGAAACACCGACACCAGCAATCCAGAACAAAGGAGTTCCCATGATCTCGCGACGCAAGATCGCCATCACCGTCACCGGCCTGGTCTTGGCCGGGGCAGCCCTGGCCGGCTGCTCCGGCGGGTCCGGCGGGGGAGGAGACGGTGGAGAGACCACCGGCACGCTCAACTTCTACACGGACAAGGCCGCGTGGAAACCCGACTTCGAGTCCCTCAACGAGACGAGCTCGGCCGATGTCGACATCGACCTGAAGACGACCGGCTACTCGGACGCCAATCAGTACGACGCGTTCATCAAGCAGTCGTTCCGAACGAGCAAGTCGCCAGGGCTCTTCACCTGGCACACCGGCCAGTCGCTGAAGGAGCTCGTCGACGAGGGCCTGATCGCCGAGACCACCGACATCTGGAAGAAGGCGATCGACGAGGGCTGGGTGAGCGAAGACCTCGCCAAGGGCTACACCTTCGACGACAAGCAGTACTGCGTGCCGATGAACATCGCCTACTGGATCATGTTCTACAACAAGGCAGCGTTCGCCGACAACGACGTCGAGGTGCCGACCACCTGGGACGAGCTGAACACCGCAGCCGAGACCCTCAAGGACGCCGGCGTCACGCCGTACTACCAGACGAGCACGCTCTTCACGTTCCAGTGGTTCCAGCACCTCGTCGCCTCGACCGACCCCGATCTGTACGAGGGACTCACCACGGGCGACGTCAAGTACACCGACCCCGAGATCGTCGACGTCATGAACCTGTGGCTCGACGAGCAGAAGGACGGCTGGTTCAGCGATCCGGGAAGCACGACCGACCCGGCCGTCGCGCTCAAGCAGGGCGATTTCGCCATGATCAACTTCGGCACGTTCTTCGCCGGCAACCTCGCCGGCGCCGGAATGAGCACGGACGACTACGGCATGTTCGCGATCCCGGCGGTCAACGGAGATCTCGAGAAGACGCCGGTCGCCGTCGAATCCGGCCCGATCTGCGTGGCCGAGAGCTCCTCGCAGAAGGACCTCGGCCTCGCGTACTCCGAGTGGTGGATGTCGGACGGCGCGCAGACCGCCTGGAACGCCGCGCACGGTGACGTCGCCTTCAACCCCAAGGCCGAGGTCGCCGATCCCGCTCTCGCAGAGCTCGGCAGCGAGATCGCCGGTGACGACTACCAGCTGTACGACCGCTTCTTCGAGGCGATGCCGACCGAGATCGTGACCACCGCGATCGAGCAGTTCGGCGCCTTCAACGCCAACCCCGGCGACCCGATGCCGTTCCTGGAGAAGATCCAGGCCACGGCTGACAAGTACTGGGCAGAGCAGGAGTAACGGGTCGGATGGCGCACCAGAAGACGCCGTACCAGTGGTCCGCCCGGGGCTTCATCGCCCCGGGCGTGCTGCTCATCGCGGTCCTGCTCTACCTGCCGCTGCTGTGGACGGTTTACCTCAGCTTCACTGACTACAACGGGCTCGGCAGCCCCGACTGGATCGGCCTCGACAACTACGTCGAGATGTTCACCGACGGCGACTTCCTGACCTCCGCCCTGAACACCGTGCTGTGGGTGGTCGGGACGCTCATCATCCCGGTCGGCATCGGGCTCGCGGTGGCGCTGCTCACCTGGAACCTCGGCGGCGGACTCTGGCTGCGCCTGCCCTTCCTCATCCCCTACGCCCTGTCGGGCATCGGCGTCGGCGTGGTGTGGTCGTTCATCCTGTCCTCCGGCGGCGCGCTCGATCAGGCGCTCGCCGTGTTCGGCATCCTGGATCCGCCGCGCTGGCTCCTGGATGCTCCGCTCAACACCGTCGTCATGATCATCGCCGCCGCATGGCAGGGCGTCGGCGTGAACGCGCTGCTGTTCACGATCGGGCTGCAGGCGATCCCGAAGGAGCCGCTCGAGGCCGCCCGCATCGACGGAGCCAACGGCATCCGCCTGTTCACCAGCATCCTCTGGCCGATGCTCCGTCCGCTCACCGCCGTGGTCGTCGGACTCTCGATCGTCGCGAGCCTGAAGACCTTCGACATCGTCTGGGGCATGACCAAGGGCGGACCGGGAACCGTCTCGGAGACCCTGGCGCTGACGATGTACAAGGAGACCTTCGTGAACAGCGACTACGGCCTGGGCTCCGCGATCGCCGTGTTCCTGACCGTCATCACGCTCGTCGCCTCGGTGACGTACTTGCGCCAGCAACTGTCGCCGAAGAAGGAGTTCTGACATGAAGACCCTCCGCTACGGCATCCTCATGATCCTCGGCCTCATCTGGCTGATGCCCGCTTACCTGCTCGTCGTCAACGCGGCCAAGGACCCGCTCACCTTCACCTCGAAGGAGTCGTGGATCCCCACCGACTTCCACCTCTTCCAGAACTTCGCCGCCGCCTTCGAGCTGTCGGGGCTCGGCAGTTCGATCGTCAGCACGCTGATCTACTCGATCGTCTCGCCGGCGATCGCGGTGCTCGTCGGAGCCGCCGCCGGCTTCGCGATCGTCGCCCTGCGGCTCAAGCACGGATTCACGTGGTTCGTCGTGATCTTCGGCGGATCGGTGTTCCCGTTGCAGATGATCCTGCTGCCCCTGTTCGACGCATATTCCCGCACCGGAATGTTCGACACCCGGGTCGGCATGGTCATCATCTACACGGTCATCTCGATACCGTTCTCAGCGTTCGTGATGCGCAACTTCTTCACCGGAGTCGCTCACTCGACGTTCGAGGCGGCTGTTCTCGATGGCGCCACCACCTGGCAGATCTTCACGCGCATGTACCTGCCGATGGCATCGAGCGCGCTCGTGGCGATCTTCATCCTGCAGGCCACGTTCGTCTGGAACGACCTGCTGCTGGGCCTCACGCTCAGCCAGTCGGACGACATCCGCCCGATCGTCACGACCCTGTCCGGCATGCAGAGCACGTACGGCGGCGCACAGATGTCGACCGTGCTCGCGGCGGCCGTCATCGTCTCGCTGCCGACGGTCGTTCTGTTCCTCTGCACGCAGAAGTTCTTCAACAAGGGACTGGCCCTCGGCCAGTACTGACGCACTCTTTCGTAAACGTGTGAAAGGCATCATGAATCCGCTGATCCCCATGGTCGACGATCTCGCCGCCGACCCGATCACCCACCAGTACGACGACATGATCGCGCCGGCCGGGCTCACGAACATGCTCGGAACCGTCCGCGTCGACCATGACCTCACCGCGCTCTCCGCGGTGCAGTTCCCGCCCGTCTCACAGGGGCTGACGCAGACCGCCGTGCTGTTCGTCGACGGGCGTCTGTTCGCGTCGTACGGCGTGCCGGTCACGCACGAGTGGCGCCCGGACCGCGTCGTCCGTCGAGCTGAGCTCGGCGACCTGACGATCGAGACGACGACGGTGTGCGTGCCGGGGTCGATGGCCGTCGCGATCGACATCGTGGTCTCGTCGGAATCGGCACGCACGGTGACCATCGGCCTGTCGGCCGCCGCACGCGTCACCCGGTCGTCGGACGCGTGGCTCGATGCCGAATCGCCCTCCGGAACGGATGCCGCGACGGTCGAGGGCAGCACGATCGAGTTCTCGTCGGCGGATGCCGCGGCGTGGAGCGTGCAGGGACTGGCCGAGGGGGAGGCAGCGCTGAGCGGGGTGGCGGCGCTGCCTGCGGAGTTCGAGATCGGCATCGGCGGCAACGGCCGCGGCGGCGATCTCACGGCGGTGCTCGACGTGCCCGCGGGCGGATCGGCCCGCACCGGTTACGTGCACGCGATCGGCACCTCAGCGGATGCCGCGCGCCGGACGTACGCGAAGGTCGCAGCGGACGTGCCGGGAGCTGTCGCGTCGGCGGAGGAGTTCTGGAACCGGCAGCTCGCGGCGGCCTTCACGCCGGACGACGGCGAGTTCTCGGGTACGCTGCCGGTGCTGGACACGGCATCCGAACCGCTGCGGCGGATCTATTGGTGGGCCGCCCTCGGCCTCATCTGGTTCCGCCGCGACTGGGACGGTAACGTACTCGGCCGCTCGTACGACACGCTCATGCCCAATTACTGGGGCACGACGACGTTCATCTGGGACTACAGCCTGAGCTCCGTCAGCCACGCGCTGCTCGACCCGGCCGAGATGCGGAATCAGATCCTGCACTGGATCTCTCTCGACATCCACTCGCACTTCGGCACTTCGTCGATCACGGGCGGCCCGGTCGGGCGCTGGTACTCGGTCAACGACTACGCCATGATCCGGCTCGTCAACGACTACGTACGACTGACCGGCGATGTCGGCTTCCTCTCGGAACGAGTCGGAGATGCGACCGTCGCCGAGTCGGTGCAGGAGTGGGCGACGGCGTGGAAGGCGCTGCGCCACGACACGGATCTCGCCGACTACGGCGAGATCGACAACCTGCTGGAGTGCGTGAGCTCGTACACGCACGAGGTCGCGAGCCTCAACGCCGCGAACGTCTGGAACATGCGCACGGCTGCGTCGCTCATCGAGTTTCACGCTTCGGAAGGGCACGAGCAGGATGCCGCGGTATCCACCCTCCGCGCCGCGGCCGACGACCTGCTGCCGTCCGTCATCTCCCGCTACCTGCCCGGGCAGGGGATCTTCGCCGCCGGCCAGCCCGACGGCACGATGCTGCCGGTGCGGCACTGCTACGACTTCAGCGTCGTCGGCACGACGATCGCCGCCGACCTGACGCCCGGCATCCGTGCCGAGATGGTCGAGTTCTTCCAGCGCGAGCTGCAGACCGACAACTGGATGCGCGCTCTCTCGCCCTGGGATCCGGATGCCAGCTACAGCGTGCGGCCCGATCACCAGTGGAACGGCGCGTATCCGGCCTGGCCGGCGGATGCCGGGCGAGCCCTCGCCGCGCTCGGAGCGCCAGGAGTGCTCACCGACTGGATCTCCGGCCTCGCGCAGACCGCGAACCAGGGCCCGATGGGGCAGGCGCACTTCGTGGAGGAGGCCGTGCCCGGCCTGAACGGCGGAGCGCGCAAGGCCCCGCCGCAGCTGCCGTACATCACCGACTGGGCGTGCTCGTCGTCCGGCGCGTGGATCGAGCTCGTCATCGAGTCGCTGTTCGGGGTGTCGATCGCGCTGGACGGCAGGGTCTCCGCCGCCGGATGCGTGGCCGCGCTCGACTCGTCGGCGGTGCTCCGCGGCCTCCGCGTCGGAGACGCAACGTACGACGTGCGCGCGGACGGGCAGGTTCTGCCCCAGGCGGGATGACTTTCGTCGGTTCTGGAAGCTCATAACCGACCGAACTCATCCAGCACGAGCTCAGAGGGATAAGAACACGATTCAGAACACGATTCGGAACACAATTCAGAACACAAGGGAGTGGTCATGAGGAACATCAGAACGATCGCTGGCGCCGTCGCCGCGGCATCCATGCTGGCCGGCGCGCTGATCGCGGCACCCGCGAGCGCGACCATCGCACCGGCAGGCCACGGGCACGGCGACGGCCAGTGCTCGCTGACCGGCAAGACGCTGACGGCGACGGCATCCGTCGACCAGCCGCTGACGGACAAGTTCCGAACCTACGCCGAGACCGGTGGGGCGTGGACGGGTGCCGACAGCACGTACTCGCTGCCGCTGAAGGGCGGCAAGACCGGCTGGTTCTTCTCCGACACGTTCCTCGGCACCGTCAACCCCGACGGCTCGCGGCCCACCGACTCCGCCTTCGTGAACAACTCGATCGTCGTCGAGACCCGGAAGGGCATGCAGACGGTGACGGGCGGAACGGCGGATGCTCCGGAGGCGATCGTGCCGCCGGAGGACGACGGTCGCTGGTACTGGATCGGCGACCCGGCGACGGGCAAGCACAACACGGTGCAGGTGCCGCTGCTGCAGTTCACCCGTACCGGTACCGGTCAGTGGGACTGGGGATGGAGCGCGAACAGGCTCGCCACGCTCGACGGCGACACGCTGCAGCTCGAGTCGATCGCCGACCTGCCGTCGGCCACGGGCATCAACTGGGGTTCCTGGACGCTGCAGGAGGGCCGCACCACCTACATCTACGGCATCACCGACATCGAGGGCGTCCGTTCGGCGCACGTCGCCCGGACGACGGACGGCTCAGGGCTGGCCGGTGACTGGACGTTCTGGGACGGCACCGGCTGGTCGGCGGAGGAGGCGGATGCCGTGCCCGTCACACCGTACGTCGCGAACGAGTTCAGCGTCGCGAAGTACCGCGACGGGTACCTCATGATCACGCAAGACACCTCCGAACTCTTCAGCACCCGCATCGTGGCGCGCACCTCGTGCTCGCCCATCGGCCCGTTCTCGGAGCCGGTCGAGCTGTACCGCACGCCAGAGACCGGGGCGCTCGGCTCGTACGGAGACGCCGACGTCTTCACCTACAACGCGCATGAGCATCCCGACATGCGCAAGGGCAACCGGCTCCTCGTGACGTACAACGTCAACACGTTCGACAATGTCGGCGACGTATACGACGACGCGTCGATCTACCGTCCGCGGTTCATCGATGTCGAGCTGAAAGTAGGCGGATGAACGACGCTTCCAGGCTGCACGACCTGCTGGCCTCCGGGCGACCGGCGACGTGGGTGATGACCGGCGATTCCATCACCCACGGGCTGCTCCACACGCGCGGAGCACGGAATTACGTCGATCATCTGCACGAGCTGATCCGCGGTGATCTCGGGCGCGTGCAGGATGCCGTCATCAACACCGCGATCTCGGGCTGGCGCATCCCGCTCATCCTGGACGACTTCGACCGTCGCGTCGCGACCTGGCACCCCGATGTCGTCACCCTGATGATCGGCACGAACGACTGCTCCACGGTGTGGGTCGATCCGGTCGTGTCGCCTGCGGAGTTCGCCGCCGACCTCACCGTGTTCGTGTCCCGCGTGCGGGGGCTGGGGGCGATTCCGGTGCTGCAGACGCCGCCGTTCGCCGACCTGGCGCATGCGCCGGATCGGGCCCGACTCGCCGAGTTCGCCGAGGCGATGCGCGAGGTGGCTGTGGCGGAGGAGGTCCTCCTGGTGGACCAGCACGCCGTGTTCGCCGAGTTCTCGACCGGCACGGGTCCTGGCAACGAGGGGATGCCATGGGGTCTGCTCGACGACGCGTTCCACCCGAATGCGGCGGGTCACGCGCTGATGGCGCTGGAATTGGCGCGCACTCTCGGGCTCGTCGCCGACGGCTCCCGCGTGGTGGCTGATCTCACCGCGCGGGTGGAGGTGGCGCGGCATCCGCAGTGGCCGCCGGCCTGACGCGCCCCTCTCGCCGCGTGCGGTATGACTTTCGTCGGTTCTGAGCGCTCATAACCGACAAAAGTCATACAGGCTGGCGCGCTCGGCCGACTACCGCGCCTCGCCGCGCAGCGGCCAGCGCCCGGCGCGCTGGTGGAACGCGATCGCGTCGAACAGCGGTTCGACCGCGTACATCCGCGGATTGATCGCCAGCTTCACGCCGGATGCCGAGCGCACCTCGAGTCGCGGCTGGCCCTGGTACTCATACGTCCGATAGTCGACGATGTCGGCGTAGGCGATGACGCGCTCGCGCCCGGAGATCGTGCGGAAGCGCACCTCGTCCGCATCGGGTTCGAGGTACCAGTTGCGGTACATGAGCAGGAAGAACAGCCCGCCGGCGAAAATGGCGACCGCCGCGATGCGCATCGGCAGCAGGTCGGCCTCGCCGTCGGCATCTCCGTCTGCGCTGAACGCGACCAGCACCATCAGGAACCCGACGACCAGCAGCAGCCAGCCCACGATCGGGATGAAGATCGGCATGCGCAGCCGTCCTGGATCCTGCTTCGAACGGTTGGGATGCTTCGCCGCCCACCAGATTCCGCCGACGACCATCACCATCACCAGGGCGATGAGGGCGTACTTCAGAGCGATCGCGAACACCTCTCGAGGCTAGTGCGCCGCCGTCGTCAGCGGCGAGCGGATGCCGTCGCCCGCACCCCCGCGAGGACCATGGCGAGCCCGGCCTCGAAGTCGTCTCCGCGATCGTCGACGTCGGACGGCGACAGGTCGACCGAAGCATCCGCTGCGCCGACGACGGCCGCGTGCACCCGCTGCTGCTCGTGGAACGTGTAGCCGATCACGTAGTGCACGACCGTGTCGGCGGCCACCTCCGCGGCCGAGCCGGCGAGCCCGAGATCACGGGCTGCACTGACCAGATCGGCTCGGGCGGGAAGGTCGAGCAGGCCGAGCGCGAACGAGCTGGAGACTATCTCTGCGCCGTCGTGATGCGCGAGCAGGCGGTCGCGCAGGGTTCGGGCGACGGCATCCATCTCAGGATTCGGCGACCCGTCGCCGACGATCCGCGCGCTGACGGCGGCCAGCAGCGCCTGCTTGTTCGGGAAGTGCCAGTACAGCGCGCTCACCTGCACGTCGAGCTCATCGGCGATGCGACGCATCGAGAGCCCCGGAAGACCGTTCTCAGCGAGCACGCGCATGGCGGCAGCGAGGACGGCGCTCTTGTCGTTGCGGGCGGATGCTGGCGCGGCATTCATAGTGCTACTGTACCGAACAGTGTTCAATAGAACGGTGTTCAATAGAACGGTGTTCAGGTGAACGCTGTTCTCGACTACGTCGTCCAGGAGGAACCCATGTCCGCACCCGCAGCCCGCATCGGCCGCGTTCCCGTGCTCGCCGACCTCATCCGCACGCACTCCCGCCGGAGCGCGCTCGCCCGCGACGTGCTGCTGACGCTCGCCGGCACGGCTTTCATCACGGTCGCGGGCTACATCGCCATCCCGTTGTGGTTCACCCCGGTGCCGATCTCGCTGGCCACCTTCGCCGTGCTGCTCACAGGAGCCGCGCTCGGACCGCTGCGCGGCGGCGCGAGCGCCGGCCTCTACCTCGCACTCGGCATCATCGGGGTGCCGCTTTTCGCAAACGGCTCCGCGGGCTGGGCCTTCGCCTCGTTCGGCTACATCCTCGGCTACGTCGCGGCAGCTCTGCTCGTCGGCATCCTGGCCCGCCGTCGCTCCGACCGGAACGTCTGGACGACCCTCGGGCTCGCCGCCCTCGGCTCGCTCACGATCTACGCATTCGGCGTGCCGTGGCTGGCCGCGTTCGTCGGCGTCGACCTGGTCGCAGCACTGACGCTGGGCGTCGTTCCGTTCCTCATCGGCGACGCGGTCAAGATCGTCGCGATGGCCGCTCTGCTGCCCGCGACCTGGCGGGTCGTCGACCGCACACGGCGCTGACGCCGCACCGCCCGGGTCGCGCCACCTCACCGAAGCGTCGAACCATCCCCGAACCGCTCAGCCGAAGCGACCTGCTGCGCCACGCGCCGCAGCGCGAGAAGCAGCGGCTCGACCAGCGCAGAGCCCAGGACCACGTACTGCACCGCCGCCTCGGGCGACGACGTCGGGACGCCGGCGACCTCGGCATCAGCGATCTTGCGGATGCCATCCAGGTACGCCGACCGGACCTCAGCGGGCATCTCGAATCCGGCTGCCTTCAGGCCGTCGAGCGCTCGGGCGACGGCATGCAGCAGCGCCTCATCGCACAGGCCAGGCGTCCAGCCGAGCCCGGCGACGAGATCCTCCGCGGCCGCAAGGTCGAGCGAGTCATCGACCCGCGGCGTGATCGCCGCGTGTGCGGACCCGAGCAGAAGATGCGCGCTCGCCGGCGGACTGTCCAGCGTCTCGAGGACGCGGCGCACCTCGGCGATGCTCACCCCGGCAGCGACGAGCGCGCGGATCACGCCCAGTCGCTTGACGTGCCGCTCGCCGTACGAGGCCTGCGTCGGCGCGCTGCGCTCCCCCTCGGGCAGAAGCTGTTCGCGCAGGTAGTACTTGATCGTCGGCACCGGGACGCCGGTCGTGGCGGAAAGCTCTGAGATCTTCATCGTCACCTCTTGACATCGATAGTAGCGCTATCCATTATGGATAGTGACGCTATCCAAAACGGAGGACATCATGTCGAAGGTCATCATGGGCCGCATGACCCATCACTACGAGGGCGAGCTTGTCGTCTTCCACATCGGGATGCAGATCAACCGCTGGTGGCGGCCGGACGTCTGGCTGCCCGCATTCTTCGCAATGCCCCGGATGCTGCGCGAGCTGTCGCAGGACGACGGTTCGGGCTTCCTGGGCTACGAGCTCCTCTTCGGCCGAGGAGGTCCGTACGTCGTGCAGTACTGGTCGTCGGTCGACAAGCTCTACGCCTACTCCACCTCGCCGTCGCAGGAGCACCGGCCCGCCTGGACGAAGTTCAACCAGGCCGCCCGCAAGTCCCCAGGGACCGTCGGAGTCTGGCACGAGACATTCCTCGTCGAGCGCGCCGAGAGCATCTACGTCTCCACGCGCGAGATGGGGCTGCCGAAGGCGACCGAGCTGGTCGAAGTCGGCAGACGCCAGGACCGGGCAAAGGCACGGTTCGACGAGGGCAGGACGGTCGCCGAAGCGGAGCGACGGTAGCATCCGGCGCACTCGACGCTCGACGCTCAGTCGAGAGGTGTCGCTTCGCGACGCTGAACTTCCGTTCAGACGGCACGAGGCGACACCCCGACACCACCTACTCCGCTGTCACCTACTCGGCCGTCACACCCAGCACCCATGTCACGCCGAAACGATCGGTGAGCATCCCGAATCCGGCCGACCACGCGGACGCCGCCAGCGGCTCGATGATCACGGCCCCCTCGACGAGGCGCTCCCAGAACCTCGTGATCTCTTCGATCGAGCCGCCGTCGAGTGACTGGAAGAACGTGTGATCGGTGATCGTGACGCCGTTCTCGCGTCGCGTCGCCCCGGCCGTCGCGGCCGCGTCCTGGTCGTCCTGACCAGGGATGTCGTAGGCCATCAGACGGATGCCGTCCTCGCCGGTGAGCTTGCCGAAGACGACCTTGTCGGCGCCGGGCACGCCGGCCGGCATCCCGAAGTCGCCGTAGGTGGCGACCGTGAGCTCGCCGCCGAACACCGACTGGTAGAACTCGAGCGCATGCCGAGCGACGCCGCGGAAGTTGAGGTGAGTGGTGGTCGTGAGGGTCATGATTCTCTCCTGTTGTGGAACCTGCCGACGACCGAGTGGTCGCCGAGACCCACGATCACAGCAGTAGAGGTCAGTTATCGTCCTCTACTCGGCGCAGAATGGATGCCATGACCGGAAGCTCCGCGCGCATGCTCGCCCTGCTCTCGCTGCTGCAGACGCAGCGCGATTGGCCGGGCCGCGTCCTGGCCGAACGCCTCGACGTGAGCCGGCGCACCGTGCGCCGCGATGTCGATCGGCTGCGCGAACTCGGCTATCGGATCGGTGCGATCAAGGGACCGGACGGCGGTTACCGCCTCGCCGCGGGCTCCGAGCTGCCGCCGCTGCTGTTCGACGACGATCAGGCTGTGGCGATCGCGATCGCTCTGCAGACGGCATCCGCCACCGGCGTCGACATCGACGAGGCCGCGGTGCGTGCCCTCGCCACCGTGCGACAGGTGATGCCCTCGCGCCTGCGGCATCGGGTCGACGGCATCCGCTTCACCGGCCCGCAGGACGCAGGCGCCGCACTCGACCCCTCCGTACTCGAGGCCGTGAGCGCGGCCGTGCACGCCCGCCACGTGCTGCGATTCGACTACGGAACCGACCACGACCGCCCGCCGCGACGCACCGAACCGCATGCGGTCGTGGCGCGCGAGGGCCGCTGGTACCTGCTCGCATGGGATCTCGAGGCAGATGACTGGCGCACGTTCCGTCTCGACCGGATGTCGCCGCGCATCCCGACCGGCCCGTCGTTCACGCCGCGCCCGCTACCGGCGGCGGATGCCCAGACCTACCTCGCAGCGCGAGCGAAGGGCTCGGATGCCGAGGACCGCTGGCCGTGCGTCGGAGAGGTGCTCATCGCCCTCCCCGCCCGCGCCGTCGCGCCGTGGATCGGAGACGGGACGCTCGAAGAGGTCGACGCGAACTCGTGCCGCATCACGGTCGGCTCCTGGTCGTGGACCGGGGTGCTGGCGTCGCTCGCTCGATTCGACGCCTCCTTCACGATCCTTGGCCCCGAGCCGCTGCGCGACGCCGCGAAGGTGCTCGCTGAACGACTCACCGCCGCGGCGCATCGACGATCCTGACCGGCGGAACGGCGCGTCGACCGCGCCGGTAGACTGGGACCGCCCCGCCTGCCACCTCTCCTTCCGCAAAACCTTGGAGCGCGCGTGACCACCGCCCCCGAAGCATCCGCTCGTCAGCACGTCCCCGACTCCGTCTCGAACGCCGAGGCGACGCCCGAGAAGGAGCAGCCGTACGGCGCGCTCGGGCTGAAGGACGACGAGTACGCCCGCATCCGCGAGATCCTGGGCCGCCGCCCCACCAGCGGCGAGCTCGCCATGTACTCGGTGATGTGGTCGGAGCACTGCTCCTACAAGTCGTCGAAGAACTACCTGCGCCGCTTCGGGCAGAAGGTCTCCGATGAGATGAAGGAACGCCTCATGGTCGGCATGGGCCAGAACGCGGGCGTCGTCGACGTCGGCGAGGGCTGGGCCGTCACCTTCAAGGCAGAATCCCACAACCACCCGAGCTTCATCGAGCCGTTCCAGGGCGCTGCGACGGGCGTCGGCGGCATCGTCCGCGACATCATCTCGATGGGCGCGCGCCCCGTGGCCGTGATGGATGCTCTCCGCTTCGGCGCGATCGACCACCCCGACACTGCCCGCGTCGTGCACGGCGTCACTGCCGGCATCAGCTTCTACGGCAACTGCCTGGGCCTGCCGAACATCGGCGGCGAGACGGTCTTCGACTCCGTCTACCAGGCCAACCCCCTCGTGAACGCCCTCGCGGTCGGCGTCCTCCGTCATGAGGACCTCAAGCTCGCCAACGCCGAGGGCGTCGGCAACAAGGTCGTCCTGTTCGGTGCACGCACCGGCGGCGACGGGATCGGCGGCGCCAGCATCCTGGCATCCGACTCGTTCGACGACGGCGGCCCCACCAAGCGCCCAGCCGTTCAGGTCGGCGACCCGTTCGCCGAGAAGGTGCTCATCGAGTGCTGCCTCGAGCTGTACCGCGGCGAACTCGTGGAGGCCATCCAGGACCTCGGAGCCGCCGGTATCTCGTGCGCGACCAGCGAACTCGCCGCCAACGGCAACTCCGGTATGCACGTCTCGCTCGACAACGTCCTGTTGCGCGACCCCACCCTGACCGCTGAGGAGATCCTCATGTCGGAGTCGCAGGAGCGCATGATGGCGATCGTCGCGCCTTCCAAGCTGGAAGCGTTCATGGAGGTCGTGAACAAGTGGGACGTCGAGACCTCCGTACTCGGCGAGGTCACCGGCGACGGCCGCCTCGTCATCGACTGGCAGGGCGAGCGCATCGTCGACGTCGACCCGTCGACGGTCGCGGTCGACGGCCCGGTCTACGACCGTCCTGTGGCCTACCCGGCGTGGATCGATGCGCTGCAGGCGGATGCCGCTGAGCTGCTGCCCCGAACGGACGACGGCGACGTGCTGCGCGAGCAGTTCCTTCGACTGGTCGGCTCGCCGAACCTGGCCGACACCCGCTGGATCACGAACCAGTACGACTACTACGTGCTCGGCAACACCGCCCTCGCCTTCCCCGACGACGCCGGCATGATCCGCGTCGACGAGGAGTCGGGTCTCGGATTCGCGATCTCGACCGACGCCAACGGCCGCTACTGCCAGCTCGACCCGTACGCGGGCGCGCAGCTGGCGCTCGCCGAGGCGTACCGCAACGTCGCCGTCACGGGCGCCGAGCCCACCGCGATCACCGACTGCCTGAACTTCGGATCCCCGGAGAACCCCGAGGTCATGTGGCAGTTCGGGCAGACCGTCGACGGCCTCGCCGACGGATGCTACGAGCTCGGCACCCCGGTCACCGGCGGCAACGTCTCGTTCTACAACCAGACCGGCGACACCCCGATCCACCCGACTCCGCTGGTCGGCGTGCTCGGCATCATCGACGACGTCTCGCGCCGCATCCCGTCCGGCTGGCAGGACGAGGGCCAGAACATCTACCTGCTCGGCACCACGCAGACCGAGCTGTCCGGCTCGGCGTGGGCCGACGTCGTGCACGACCACCTCGGTGGGCTCCCGCCGAAGGTGGATCTCGCCGCCGAGAAGACGCTTGCGGGCCTCATCGGCGCCGCGCGCGACGAGTGGCTGATCTCCTCCGCACACGACGTGTCGGAGGGCGGGCTCGCCCAGGCGCTCGCCGAAGGCGTCATGCGCTTCGGCGTCGGCGCCCGCGTGTGGCTGACCGAGCTCATGGACCGCGACGGGGTGGATGCCGCATCCGCTCTCTTCTCGGAATCGACCGGCCGCGTCATCGTCACCGTGCCGCGCGAGGACGACGTGAAGTTCCGCGGTCTCTGCGAGGGCCGGAACTACCCGGTGCTGCGCATCGGCGTCACCGACACCGTCGCCGACCTCGAGGTCACCGGACTCTTCACGGTGTCGGCATCCGAGCTGCGCGAGACCTCGCAGGCGACTCTGCCGGCGGCCTTCGGCCCGACCGTCGCGGAGCCGGTGAACTCGTGAAGCCGTTCGCTCTCGCGCCCGCCCCTCGCGTCACGCTGTCGAAATCTGTTCACGCGGTCGATGTTTCTGCAGCGCAAACAGGAATGAGCAGCGCGAACCAGGGAAGAGCAGCGCGAACCGATACCTCCCACGTGAGGAGCAGCCGATGACCGAGCCCAGCGAGGACTACGGCGATCTCGGCGAGCGCCGCAATCGCCGCATCCGCTTGATCGCGTGGATCACGATCGGCGCGCTGATCCTCGTGGGCGGCGGTTCGACCGTGCTCAGCCTGCTGTTCGGCTGACGCTGGGGCCATGACGGATCCCGAGCTGCGCACCCTGCTCGAGGCGCTGCGACGCCAGGCGAGCGACCGCGCCGCGGCACTCGAGGCGACGCTCGCGCAGCTCACCCGCGACCGCAGCAGCCAGAGCGACGACGACGAGCACGATCCGGAGGGCGTGCCGCTGTCCGCCGAGTGGTCGCGCCTCAGCGGGCTGCACGACGGCGCGCGCGACGAGCTCGCGCAGGTCGAGGGCGCGCTCGCCCGCATGGATGCCGGCACCTACGGCATCTGCGCGAACTGCGGTCGCGGCATCCCGGTCGCACGGCTCCGCGTCCGCCCGTTCGCCGAGCTCTGCGTGCCGTGCGCCGAGAAGCTCGGACGCTGACGATCGATTTCGAACTCCACGTTGTCAACCCTCTGGTGCGCCCCGCTCGGCACGTGCACGCTGGTGCGACCGACCGATTGGAGCATCCCATGAGCGACCCCCGCACTGACGATCCCACCAGCGCCGACGATCCCACCAGCGCCGGCCCCGACAAGGGAACCGGCGACCCGAACGACGACCGCGCGTTCCTCGCCGACCTGCCGCCGGCGCAGGTGCAGGACGACGCCGAGGACGCCGGCATCGAGGAGGAGATCGACTCCGACGAGACGGATGCCGACTCCTAAGCCGTTCGCGCCAATCCGTTCAGCGCCGCGATGACCTGCGCCTGGTCGCCGCGGGCCTCTCCGTAGCGCAGGAACTTCACGCGCTCGACCTGCACCTCGGTCACCTCGGGCTGATTCTCGAGGATCGCCATCGTCTCGTCGATGTAGTCGCCGAGCGGCATCGCATGCGGGTCCTCCGCGTGGCCCGGCATGAGGTCGGTCTGCACCGACGGCGGCACGAGCTCGACGATGCGAACGCTCGTGCCTGAGAACTGCAGCCGCAACGATTCGCTGAGCTGATGCATAGCCGCCTTCGTCGCGTTGTACGTCGGCGTGAACCGTAGCGGCGTGAAAGCGAGGCCCGACGAGACCGTCATGATCGTGGCGTCGGGCTGCGCGAGCAGGTGCTCGGTGAACGCCGCGATCAGCCGGATCGGGCCGAGCACGTTCGTGGTGACCGTCGCCTCAGCCGTCTCGAGGAAACCGGGCGAGGTCCAGTCCTCCGCCCGCATGATGCCGGCCATCGGCACGAGCACGTTGAGGTCGGGGTGGCGCGCGATGACATCCTTCGCGGCAGCGGCGATGGATGCGGCATCCGCCGTGTCGATCCTGATCGTGTCGATCTCTGGATGCTGCGCCGCGATCTCCTCGAGCAGTTCGGTGCGGCGACCGCCGACGATCACCTGGTTGCCGGCCTCCTGCAGACGCAGCGCGAGGGCGAAGCCGATTCCGCTGGTCGCGCCGGGGATGAAGATGGTGTTTCCGTTGATTCGCATGATCCGAGTCTCGGCCGCTGCACGGCCGCGCGGCAGAGAGCGCTTGTCAGGGGACCGGCGATCCCTGGATGCGGCGACGCGAGGCGCGCATGATGGATGCATGGATCGTGAAGCCCTCGCCGATTTCCTGCGCCGGCACCGGGAGCAGCTGCGTCCCGGCGACGTCGGGCTGCCGTCGGGCGTGCGGCGTCGAGCGCCGGGGCTGCGCCGCGAAGAGGTCGCGCAGCTCGCCCTGATGTCGACCGACTACTACACCCGGCTCGAGCAGCAGCGAGGGCCGCAGCCGAGCACGCAGATCCTCGCATCTCTCGCCCGAGCGCTGCGGTTGTCGTCCGACGAGCGCGACTATCTGTACCGGGTCGCCGGGCACACGGTGCCCGACCGGATCGCTCCGTCCGATCACGTGGCGCCGGCGCTGCAGCGGGTGTTCGACCGGCTGGAGGACACCCCGGCGCTGATCATCTCGAGCCTGGGCGAGACGCTGGTGCAGAACGCGCTGGCCGCAGCGCTGCTCGGTGACAACGTCGGTCTGTCGGGGTTCGAGCGGTACGAGCCGTACCGCTGGTTCGTGCAACCGGAGCGGGCCAGAACGCACTACCCGGAGGACGATCACGCTCGCAACAGCCGTGCGCAGGTCGCGGGTCTGCGCGTCGCGTACGGCGCGATGGGGCAGCGATCGCAGGCCGGAGCGCTGGTGGCGGAGCTGTCACGGCAGAGCGAGGAGTTCCGCGAGCTGTGGGAGCGGCAGGAGGTCGCGCAACGGTTCGCCGACCACAAGACGCTGATCCACCCCGAAGTGGGACCGATCGAGGTCGACTGCCAGGTGCTCTTCACGGAGGACCGCGGGCAGGCGCTGCTCGTGCTCACCGCCGCGCCGCGCAGCGACGACGAGGAGAGGATCCGCCTGCTCGGGGTGCTCGGCGCGCAGCGGTTCTGAGCCACCGATCCCTGAGCCCCACGGATCGACGCCAGGCTCAGGGAGCGACTACGCGTCCCTCGAATCGGACTTGCGCCCACCCGCCTCGAGCACGTCACCGGCGGGAAGCTCCTTGTGGCCGCCGAACTGCAGCCGCATCGCCGAAAGGACCTGGTTGGCGAACTGGTCCTCGTCGCGCGACGCGAACCGTTCGAAGAGGGATGCCGCGAGCACGGGAACCGGAACGCCGACGTCGACCGCGGCCTTGACCGTCCACCGACCCTCGCCCGAGTCCGACACCCGGCCGGCGAGACCGTCGAGCGCGGGGTTCTCCGTCAGCGCGGCGGCGGTGAGATCCAGCAGCCACGATGAGATCACCGAGCCGCGGCGCCACAGCTCCGACACGGCGGCGGTGTCGATGGGGAACTGGTAGAACTCCGGCTCCTCGAGCGGGGCGACCTCGGCGGAGTGCTCGGCCTCGCGCACTCCGGCATCCGCGTTGTGGAGAAGGTTCAGGCCCTCGGCGATCGCGGCCATGATGCCGTACTCGATGCCGTTGTGCACCATCTTGACGAAGTGACCCGAACCGGACGGCCCGCAGTGCAGGTACCCCTGCTCCTCCGGCGCAAGGTCACCGGTGCGGCCGGGAGTGCGCTCGATCTCGCCGACCCCTGGGGCGATCGTCTTGAGGATGGGCTCGATGTGCGCGTAAGCGCGCTCGGTGCCACCGGCCATGAGACAGTACCCGCGCTCGAGGCCGAACACGCCACCACTGGTGCCGATGTCGACGTATTCGATGCCCTTCTCGCGCAGCGCCTTCGCCCGGCGCACGTCGTCGCGGTAGTTCGAGTTGCCGCCGTCGATGAGGATGTCGCCCGGTTCGAGCACCGCGGCCGCCTCTTCGGCGACCTTTCCGGTCAGGGATGCCGGCACCATCATCCACACCACGCGGGTGGGCTGCAGCTTCGCGGCCAGGTCGGCCATGCTGTCGGCGCCGGTGGCGCCCTCCGCGACGAGTGCGGCGACAGCATCCTGATTCACGTCGTAGACGACGCAATCATGACCGTCGCGCATCAATCGTCGGACGATGTTCGCGCCCATCCTGCCGAGTCCGATCATGGCCAGTTGCATGTCTGCTCCTCCCGTTCGGGCTCGTCGCGAGCCGATCCGTGGTCATCCTGGCACGGCATCCGAACTGACGCCACCCGCGAAGAGCGGGCCCGCATTAGGCTGAACGCATCATGCAAGAGTTCTGGCAGTGGGCGGGCAACTTCTGGTGGCTCATCTTCCCGATCATGGGGATGGCCGGCGGTGCTGCCAAGGCGTGGGAGCGCGGCGCGAAGCGCCGGCACGAGCGCCGACTCGAGACTCTGCGGGTGAAAGGCGAGATCAAGGCCGCGCAGTTCGCAGCCCGAGGCCAGGCACTGCCTGCTCGAGCCAGGGCGAAGGACGTCGCCTCAGACTCCCAGCTCTCGTCGAAAGAGTTGCTGGAGCGCCTGTTCGCCGAGCATGACGAGATCACCGCGCGGTGGCTCGACTATGAGCTCGACGTCGCGAAGCTCATCGCCTACCCCGCCATGAGCGACGGCCGTCAGCCGCTGACCGCCGCGTTCCTGCGCGCGAAGAAGACCGCGGACACCCTGCGCCCCTCATCATCGAGTGCCAAGGTCAGCGAGCAGCAGGTCAGCGAGTATCTGGATGCCGTCGGCAACGCAGCCGTCGCGTTCGAGATCGCCGAGAAGGATGCCCGCCGGCTGCGGAACTCCACGTTCTCCGAGGCCGAGCGCAAGAAGCTCGACCGGGCCGAGAAGCTGCTGAAGGTCGCCGTCGACGAGTCGGCGACGCAGGCCGAGCGCAACATCGCATACAAGCGCGTGCGCGAAGAGCTCGACGGACTCATCGTGTTGAGCGAACAGGCGGTCGAGGTGCTCGAGAAGCAGGTCGCGCGCGAGATCACGGGGCCCTCGACGGCCGCCGCGGCCTCCGCCGAGCCGGTTGCCGAGCACGCGCCGGACCCTCTGCCCGTTCGCAACAGCCAGGCAACCGGCAGCCCGATCCAGCGCAGCCCGATCCAGCGCAATCCGATCCGCCATCCCGAGGAGCAGAGCTGACGTGAAGATCGACCTGACAGGCAGAACAGCTCTCGTCACGGGATCCACGCAGGGCATCGGTCGCGCCATCGCCGCGACGCTGGCGGACGCCGGCGCCCGCGTCGCCATCAACGGACGAAGCGCCGAGAGCGTGGCATCCGCCATCGCCTCCCTGCGCGAGGAGGCACCGGACCGCGACCTCGTCGCCGCCCCTGGGGACGTCACCGATGAGGCCGGAACGGATGCCGTCATCACCGCGATCGGCGACGTCGACGTGCTCGTCAACAACCTCGGCATCTTCGGCGCCACACCTCCCCTGGAGATCGGCGACGACGAGTGGCGCCGCTACTTCGAGGTCAACGTCCTCTCCGCCGTGCGGCTGATCCGCGCCACGCTGCCCGGCATGAAGACGCGCGGTTGGGGCCGCGTGCTGAACATCGCCAGCGACTCGGCGATCGTGATCCCGGCCGAGATGATCCACTACGGCATGTCGAAGACGGCCCTGCTGGCCGTCTCCCGCGGGTTCGCGAAGGATGCCGCCGGCACGGGTGTCACCGTCAACTCGGTGATCGCAGGTCCCACGCACACCGGCGGCGTGGAGACGTTCGTGTACGAGCTCGTCGACGCCGCCCTGCCCTGGGATGAGGCGCAGCGCGAGTTCATGCGCCTGCACCGCCCGCAGTCGCTGATCCAGCGCCTGATCGAACCAGAGGAGATCGCGAACATGGTCGCGTACCTCGCCTCACCGCTGGCATCCGCGACCACGGGCGCCGCTGTCCGCGTCGACGGCGGGTACGTCGACTCGATCGTTCCGTAGGCCGGCAAGTCGTTCCCGTCAGCGAAGACCGACCGGGCCCATCACGATGCGCCGCCGGTCTCGCACCCACACGGCTCCGGTCGCGCGCTTCTCCTCCCGTGTCGTGAAGCGGTACCGGTACGACACGGCCTGCACCCACACCGGACGCTCGCCGTCGAACGGGTCGCGGCGCAGCATCGCGAGGGTCGGAGCATCCGCCTCGAGCAGGCGCACGAGAAACACCGTGAACCAGTCCTCCAGAGAGCGCCCGAGCGGCAGGAACCACATCAGCCAGTCCAGCCGCAGATGGTACGGCGCGAACTGCCTGGGCACCCGGCGCACGTCCCCCGGCTTCCCCTTGAAGTCGTACTCGCGCCAGTCCCCGGCATCCGGATCGGCTGCGGGAGTTCCCTCGACGACGATCTCGATCCGCTCCTTCGTCACCGTGCCGAACGCACCGTACGCGTTCGCGAGCTGCCAGCGGTTGAAGCTCGCGTTCATGAGCTGGCGACGCGCGAACAGGTTGCGCAGCGCCGGCCAGCTGAGCGCGAGGTACAGGATGCCGACGAGCGAGGTGATGATGAGCCAGTAAAGGGGGATGCCGGGCGCCATCGTCCGCGCGGACGGCAGGCTGATGGCGGAGAACGCGATGACGATCGTCGCCCAGTTCAGCCAGGCGAAGTTGCCGGTGATGACCAGCCATGCCTGGGTGAGGATCACGATCGCCCCGGCGACCGCGCCGACGATCGCGGGTACAGGGCCGGGCACGAACAGCCCGAGGATCGGGGCGAACATGAAGAACGGCACGATCAGCTGCGCGAAGTGATTGCCGAGCACCTCGCCCTTGTGGAACCAGCGCGGCAGCAGGTGCGCCTGGCGGCTGAGCGGACCCGGCATCGGCTGAGTCTCATGGTGATAGGTCAATGCGGTGAGGTCGCGCCATTCGCGGCCGCCGCGGATCTTGATCATGCCGGCGCCGAATTCCAGCCGGAACACCAGCCACCAGAACAGCACGATCACGACGGTCGGCGGAGGTTCGTTGCGGGATCCGAGGAACGCCGCGAGGAATCCGGCCTCGAGCAGCAGCATTTCCCAGCCGAAACCATAGAACGTCTGGCCGATGCTCGAAATCGACATGTACCCGAACCACAGCAGCAGGAAGCAGATCATCGGCACCCAGGGAGGCGCGAACTGCGGGATGCCGACGACCAGCGAGGCCGCGACGACGATGCCGGCCCAGCACAGCGCGGCGAGCCGCCGGTCGGTGTAGCGGATCCGCGTGAAGAGGGTGGGGCGCAGCATCCGCTTTCGCGCCTTCGACGAGCCGGCCCAGTCGAGCAGCTCCGGCGCTGGGAGCAGCCCCCGCTCGCCCAGCAGCGGACGGAACTGATTCAGCGACGAGACGAACGCGACGACGTACAGCGCCGCGATGCCCCGTTGGAGCACCTCGCGCGCGAAGCCGAAGTCGACCGCGGCGAACCCGTCCATAGGGCCAGGCTACGCGCGACGCCGACATGCATCGAGGCCCCTCGCAGCATCCGGGCCCACTCTGAATCACGGGGATCAGAGGGGCCGGGACGCGCAGAGGGGCCTCGGCGCGAGTGGGGTGAGACTTACTCCACGACCCAGTCGAACTGGTCGCCGTTGTCCTCGAGCCACTTGTCGACGGCCTCGGCCTCCTGGCCCTCGCCGAACTCGTTGACAACGAGGTCCTCGAGCGCACCGTACTGGTCGTCGTTCAGCTTGATCTGCTCGACGAGCTCAGCGGCCTCGGGGAACTCCTCGGCGAAGCCCTTGTGAGCCATGAAGTTCAGCGTCTCCGCCTCGCCCATCGCACCCTTCGGGTCTTCGAGGTCCTTCACGTCGTACGTGCTGTTGGCCCAGAACGGACGCCACAGCGTGACGACGACGTCCTCCTCGTTGTCGATCTTCTCGCCGAGAACGGTGAGCATCGCCGAGGTCGACGAGGTCTCGAGCGTGTACTCGCCGTCGAGGCCGTACGCCGGCATCATCGAGTCCTGCGTGACACCGGTGAGCCCGGCACCGGGCTCGATGCCGATGATCTTGCCGTCGAAGCGGTCGCCAGCGCCCTTGAGGTCTTCGATCGAGTCGATGTCCATGTAGCTGGGGACCGCGATCGTGAGCTTGGCGTTCTCATAGTAGGCGCCGAGGTCCTCGAGGTCGTCGCCGTAGGTCTTCATGTACTCGGCGTGCGTGACCTCGGGCCAAGCCGACGGGAACATGTCGACGTCACCCTGCGCGAGGCCGGTGTACAGCGGGCCCGCCTCGGTGAGCGTCTCGAGCTCGACGGTGTAGCCGAGCTTCTCGAGCTGGTCCTGGACGAGGTACGCCATGCTCAGACCGTCCGACCACGAGGGGATGAACCCGAGCGTGATGGTGCCCTTGCTCTCGTCGCCGCCACCGGCGCTGTCGCCACCTCCTGCGGCGTCGTTGCCCGTCGCGCAACCGGCGAGGGCGAGGGATGCTGTGACACCGAGTGCTGCGATGGCTGTGATGTGCCGGAACTTCTTCATGGTGCTTCCTTTCGTATGTTCTGCTGCGTTTCGTATGGGTTCAGTTGGTCAAGGGGCTGCTCGCCGCATGCCGGCCGCGGTCGCCTTGTCGACCTCGTTCGCCGTTGGCGCCTCGGCCGCGGCATCCGCTGCGACATTGCGCCGCTCTGTCTGGCGACGCGCCAGCATGCCGAGAAGTGAGGAGCGGTACTCGCCCGGTGCTCCGAGTGCCGCAGTGACGCGGTCGAGGAAGACGGCGATCAGCACGACACCAAGGCCGGCCTCGACGCCCTTGCCGATGTTCACGGTCGAGATGGCCTGAACGACGAGCTTTCCGAGTCCGTCGGCTCCTGCCATGCCGGCGATGACGGCCATCGACAGCGAGAGCATGATGACCTGGTTGACGCCGGCCATGATGGTCGGCGTCGCGAGCGGCAGCTGGATGCCGCGCAGGATCTGGCCCGGCGTCGCACCGAAGGCGTGTCCGGCCTCGACCGTCTCCGAGTCGACGCCGCGGATGCCGAGCTCGGTCATGCGCACGCCAGGAGGCAGCGCGAAGATCACGGTCGCGACGAGACCGGGCACGACGCCGATGCTGAAGAACACGATCGCGGGGATCAGGTATACGAACGCCGGCATCGTCTGCATGAAGTCGAGAATCGGCTTGAGCACGGCCCGAACGGTGTCGTTGCGCGCCGACCAGATACCGAGCGGAATCGCGATGACGACGGCGACGAGCGCTGCGACGATCACCAGCGACAGCGTCTGCATCGCGGCGACCCAGAGGCCCATGCTGAGGATGAGCGCGAACGAGACGGCGGCGCCGAGGGCCATCCAGACCGAGCGGACGGCCCAGGCGATCAGCGCGGCGATGATGATGACGACAACGATCGGGGTGCCGAGGAGCACCTCGGTCAGTCCGTCGACGAGGAACTTGACGACGAAGGAGATGACGTCGAGGAGCCCGTCGAGGTTGTCCTTGACCCACGCGACGGCAGCGGCGACCCACTCGCCGATCGGAATGCGGAACCCGTCCATCAGAGTGCCTCTCCTTCGGTTGCGGCCGCTGCGGTCGCAGCATCCGCCTCGCCGAGCACGGCGTCGATCTCGGCCTGGGGAACAGGCGGCATCGGCAAGGTGATCTCCTCCGTGGAGTTCGGGCCCGGGCCGAGCGCGGCCAGCAGCGTGACGCGCGGGATGACGCCGACGATGCGGTCATCGCCGTCGATCACTGCGAGCGGCAGCGGCGACTCGACGGCAGGGACGAACAGGTTCATCAGGACCTCGTCCTCACGCACGGTCTGCGGAGCGGGCTTGATCACCGACGCGAGCGATGATTCGCCCTTGCGGACGAGCTTGACGGCATCCCGGTCGGTGACCATGCCGAGCAGCTTGCGGTCGCGACCGGTGACGTACACGGCCGACATGTAGGCGTCGCGCATCTGGCGGAGCGCGGTGCGGGGGCCGGCGGTCTCGGCGACCAGCGGACGCGGCAGCTCCATGACGTTGGACGCCGTGAGCACGCGGGCGCGGTCGACATCCTGCACGAACTGCTCGACGTAGTCGTTGGCCGGGTCGGTGAGGATGTCCTCCGGCGTGCCGATCTGGACGATCCGGCCGTCGCGCATCACGGCGATGCGATCGCCGAGGAACATGGCCTCGTTGAGGTCGTGCGTGATGAAGACGATCGTCTTCTGCAGCTTCTCCTGCAGTTCGACCAGCTGCTCCTGCATCTCACGGCGGATCAGCGGGTCGAGGGCGCTGAACGCCTCGTCCATGAGCAGGATCTCGGTGTCTGCGGCCAGGGCGCGGGCGATGCCGACGCGCTGCTGCATTCCACCCGAGAGCTGCGAAGGGAGCTTGTCGCCCCAGCCGGTGAGACCGACCATGTCGAGCACGTCACCGGCCTTCGCGAGCCGCTCAGCCTTCGGCACGCCCTTGAGCTCAAGCGGATACGCGACGTTGTCGGCCACCGTGCGGTGCGGCAGCAGCGCGAAGTGCTGGAACACCATCGACACGTTCTCGCGACGGATCTCGCGCAGCCGCGACGCGGGGATGCCGGTGATCGTGTCGCCGCCGATGGTCACCGTGCCGTCGGTGATGTCGTGCAGGCCGTTGAGCATGCGGATGATCGTGGACTTGCCCGAGCCGGACAGGCCCATGATGACGAATATCTCACCCTTGTTGACGGTGAAGCTGGCGTCGATGACGGCAGCGGTCCCGGCATCCTGCACCTCGGTGCGGGATGCGCCGGACTTCAGGCGCTGGACGGCCTGCTTCGGATTCCTTCCGAAGACTTTGAAAAGATTGCGCGCTTCAAGAGCGGTTTCGGTCACGTTTCCCCCGCGGCTCACGACTTCGGGTGTCGATGAGAGCCTGCATCGGTTGCGCCCGGGTGATGCTCCTGGCCGTTTCGACACACTGCGCTGGCGGCACTGACGGAGAGTTTCGGACTCACCGCAAAGAACATCGACCATACGTCCGCGCCTCTTCGCAGCACAGCACAATCGAAAGAAGGACGCGGCCGCGGACTGGTCTCAGACCAAAAGGCCTACATTTCAACGTAACAACAATGTGGACCTTTGTCTAATGTCGACAATCTGCGGGCCTGTTTGCATTCACTGCCGGATGCTGCGCGTCACGGTGAACTTCGGTGTTCGGTGGAGTTGCTGCGTGGGGCCGATCGTGCGGTTGAGTTCTTGCTTGTACGCGAGGTGCGAGTTGTAGACGGTGAGGAGTTCGCCGCCCGGTTTCAGGATGCGGGCGGCCGCCTCGAAGAGCCTGATGGCGGCGCCCGTGTGGATGCTGGCACCGAGGTGGAACGGCGGGTTGAGCAGGACCAGATCTGCTGATTGATCGGGGATTTCCGAACCCGCGTCGTCGTGCGTCACTACTGCTGTGATGCGGTTTGCGGCCATGGTCGCCCTGGCGGATGCCACGGCCGCCGCCGACCGGTCGGTCGCGATGATCCTGGCGCCGGGGTGCGTGAGTGCGTAGGTCGCGGCGAGCGCGCCGGTGCCGCAGCCGAGGTCGACGACGGTCTCGGTGACTGCCGCCTGCATAACTCCGGAGGTTTTTCCTGGATTGGCGTCGTCTCGGCCGGGTTTGGGCCCATCCGCCGCGTTTCTCCGGAGTTGTGCGGGGAACGCAAGAACCTCGAGCAGCACCCGCGTGCCGATGTCGAGCTTCGACCCGGCGAACGCGCCGCCGTGCGCGACGAGCGTGAGCGGCCGGTCGAGCCCGGGCGCCTCGACCGCCGACGTCACGGGGTATGGCGGCTCGGCCGGCACGTCCCGAGCCCCGGTCGCCACGATCAGCCGCGACTTCCGCTCGGCGCGCTGCGGCTGCACGGTCTCGAAGCTCCGCCCGAGCACCTCGTTCTGTGTGAGCGTCATGTGCTTCACGCGCCCACCCGCGATGAGTGTCACGTCCGGCGCAGCCCATCGGGCCACGGCATCCACGATCTCCTCGAGCTCGGCGAGCGACTTCGGCAGCTGCAGCAGCACCAGCCGTGCGCCCTCGAGCAGCTCCGGCCCGAGCTCGCACTCCACGGACGCACCCGCAGTTCGGAACCCGAGCGCAGCGGCATTCCGCACGAGCGCCCGGCGCCCGGTGGCAAGGTCCTGATGCACGCGGATGCCGCGCATCCCGGCGTCCGCCAACGCGAGCGTGATCGCGCCGTACTCGTCGCCGATCACCGCGATCTCGTCGCCCGCCATCGACGCTACGAGAGCGCGTGCGACGAGGAGCTCGTCCGTGGCATCCCACGCCTGCAGATTCGGCGCCTCCACATCGGGGAAGCGGCGCAGGGCTGCGTATGAGAAGTCCACCTCCCCAGGGTACGAGCGGCATTCCTTGACAAGGACTGAACAGGTGTTTAGTCTGCTGTACATGCGTTCAGCATCCGATGATCTCACCGCCCGCGCCCGCATCCGGGATGCCGCGATCGCCGCGTTCGCGCGCAGCGGCTTCGACGCCGTGAGCATGCGCGCGATCGCCGCGGATGCCGACGTGAGCCCGGCCTTGATCGTGCACCACTTCGGCGACAAGGCGGCCCTGCGCACGGTCTGCGACGACTACGTCGTGAGCGTCTTCACCGACGAGAACCACGACCTCGTGGGCGGACCGACCGCCGATCGCATGCGCGCGGCGCTGAACGACCTCGACCGCTACGCCCCGTACATCGACTACCTCGCACGGATGCTCACCGACGACTCCCCCGCCGCGAACCACCTGTTCGACACCATGCTCGCCGCGACCGGCGATGTGCTCGAGGATCAGCGCTCCGCCGGCCTGCTCGAGCCGATGAGCGATCCGGCGATGACGACCCTGCTGATCACCCTGCTCGGGCTCGGACACGTCGTGATGCGCGGCCAGATCGCCCGCGCGCTCGGCGAGGACCAGCTCAGCACCGCCGGCCTCCTGCGCGCGACGCTTCCGACCATGGAGCTGCTCACGCACGGCATCTATGCGACCGACGCATTCCTCGAGGGGACGCGCGCGGCAGTCGGCGCGGATGCCGAGTCGCGCCCGACCGAGACCGACCGCTCCGAGACCGATGACTCCGAGGAGGAGCGATGACCGACACGATCGAAGTCAGCGCGCTGCACAAGCGGTACGGGCACAACGTCGCCCTGCACGAGCTCGATCTGCGCGTGCGACCGGGCACGGTGTTCGGCCTGATCGGCCCGAACGGCGCCGGCAAGACCACGACGCTCCGCACCCTGCTCGACATCATCCGGCCCTCGTCCGGCACCGTTCGGGTGCTCGGCGAGGACCCGCGCCGCGGTGGACCGGCGCTACGGCGGAGGATCGGCTACGTCCCCGGTGAGCTGCACCTCGAGGGGCGCGCCAGCGGACATCGGCTGCTCGCGTTCTACGCCGAGGTGTCCGGAAGCACCGGGTCGTCGGGACCCGTTCTCGGCACGGCACGCGACCTCGCCGATCGACTCGGCGTCGACCTGAATCGCCCTGTGCGGACGCTCTCGAAGGGCAACAAGCAGAAGGTCGGCCTGATCCAGGCGTTCATGCATCGGCCGGAGCTGCTGATCCTCGACGAGCCGACCAGCGGCCTCGACCCGCTCATGCAGCGGGAGTTCCTGGCGATGGTGCGCGAGGCCCGCGACGCCGGGCAGACCGTGCTGTTGAGCTCGCACGTGCTCAGCGAGATCCAGCAGACCGCCGATGAGGTCGCCGTGCTCGCTGCCGGGCGGATCGTCGCCGACGGAGACGTCGCCTCGCTGCGCCTGGGCTCGGTGCGCCGCATACGCGTGCGCATCGGGGGAGCGGATGCCGCCGCTGCGCACGCCGCATTCGAGCGCATCCCCGGAATAGCGGGTGTGGATGCCTCGTCCGCTGCCGATGCGTCGGGCGGCGTCCAGGTCGCCGCGACGATCGAGGGCGCGATCGATCCGTTCGTGAAGGCGCTCGCGCAGTACGAGGTGCAGGACCTGACCGTCGAGGAACCGGATCTCGAGGAGTCGGTGCTGCGGCTGTACGGGAATCCTTCGCCCGCGTCGGCGACGGCGCCCACGTCGGCCCCCACGCGACGACCGCGACGATCGCGCGGCCGCGACGGACGGGAGGGCGATCGTGGGTAGCATCCTGCCGGTGTTCCGGCGCAGCATCCGCGAATCCTGGCGCAGCGTTCTCGGCTGGACCATCGGCATCGCGGCCGTCCTGTCCCTCTACCTGCCGCTGTACCCGAGCCTCGGCGGCAGCGACCAGCTGCAGGGCCTGATCGACGCGATGCCGAAGCAGCTCGTCGAGACCCTCGGCTACGACCAGATCGCCAGCGGCGCCGGGTACACCGAGAGCACGTTCTACGGACTCATGGGCTTCCTGCTGCTGACGATCACCGCCGTCCTCTGGGGATCGGCCCTGGCCGCCGCCGAGGAGGGCGGGCGCGCCGAACTCGACCTCGCGCACGGCATCGGACGCAGCCAGTACGCACTCGAGACCGCGCTGTCAGTGCTCGTGCGGCTGCTCTGGCTCGGCGCCTTCGCCGGACTCGTGATCTGGGCGATGAACGGCCCGGCCGAGCTCGAGCTCGAACCCGTGCGGATCATCGGCGCAAGCGCGGCTCTCACCGGGCTCGCGTTCCTCACCGCCGCAGCGGCGCTGCTCGCGGGAGCCGCGACAGGACGCCGAGCCTGGGCCACGGGCATCGGTGCGGGCATCGCTGTGCTCGGGTACATCCTGCACGCGCTCGCGAAGCAGTCGAGCGACCTCGAGTGGCTGAACGCCGTGTCACCGTACTCGTGGGTGTTCGGGCAGTCGCCGCTCGCCGAGGGCGTCGACCTGGGCGGACTCGCGCTCACCTGGGGCGTCGGCCTGGTGCTCGCTGCGGCATCTGCCCTCGCGTTGCGCGGCCGCGACCTGCGCGGCTGATTCCGGTACCGCCCGGCGGGGTGTTGACACCTCCGAGGTTAAGTGGTTAGTTGGTCGAGTAAGTAACCAACTGACCATCCGGAGGCATCGTGATCGAAGAAGGCAAGGCACTCTTCATCCAGATCGCCGAGCAGATCGAGGACCAGATCCTCGACGGCTCGCTGGAGGAGGAGTCCAAGGCGCCCTCCACCAACGAGCTCGCCGCCTTCTATCGAATCAACCCCGCCACCGCCGCGAAGGGAGTCGCGATGCTCACCGACAAGGGCGTGCTGTACAAGCAGCGCGGAATCGGCATGTTCGTCGCCACCGGCGCCCGGCAGACGCTGCTCACCGAGCGGCGCTCCGCCTTCGCCGACCGCTACATCGACCCACTCCTCACCGAGGCCCGCACGCTCGGGCTCGGCACCGACGACCTCACTGCCCTGCTGCGCGAACGCGCGACGGCTGCGGCATCCATCACCGCGTCATCCGCAGAATCTGAAGGGAAGCCCGCATGACCGCCGTCATCGAGGTGCAGAACCTCACCAAGCACTACAAAGACACCAACGCGCTCGACAACGTCACGCTCAGCATCGAGGGCGGCGCGATCTACGGACTGCTCGGCCGCAACGGCGCCGGCAAGACCACGCTCATGTCGATCCTCACGGCCCAGAACTTCGCGACCTCCGGCGACGTGCGCGTCTTCGGTGAGCACCCGTACGAGAACTCCCGGGTGCTCAGCCGGATGTGCTTCGTCCGCGAGAGCCAGAAGTATCCGGATGACGCGACTCCGCGCCACGCATTCAAAGCCGCGAGCCTGTTCTTCACGAACTGGGATCAGGCGCTCGCCGATCGCCTGATCGACGACTTCCAGCTGCCGATGAAGCAGACGATCAAGAAGCTCTCCCGCGGGCAGCTCTCGGCCGTCGGCGTCATCATCGGCCTCGCCTCGCGCGCCGAGCTCACGTTCTTCGACGAGCCGTACCTGGGCCTGGATGCCGTCGCCAGACAGATCTTCTACGACCGGCTGATCGAGGACTACGCGGAGCATCCGCGCACGATCATCCTCTCGTCGCACCTGATCGACGAAGTCTCGAACCTCATCGAACGCGTGATCGTGATCGACAACGGCAAGATCCTCGTGAACGAGGAGACGGATGCCATGCGCGACCGAGCCGTCACCGTCGTGGGCGATGCGGCGAAGGTCGACGCCTGGGCCTCTGGCCGGGAGGTCCTCCACCGCGAGGAGCTCGGGCGGGTGGCATCCATCACCGTTCTCGGTCACCTCTCAGCCGACGAGCGGGCAGGGGTCGCGGCATCCGGTCTCGATCTCGCGCCGGTGTCGCTGCAGCAGCTCATCGTCCGTCTCACGCAGAAGGCCAGCGCGGACAGCGCGGCGCCAACGCACGAAAGCCAGGAGGTCCGCTGATGTCCCGCACGCTCAACGTCGTCCGTCTGCAACTGATCAACAAGCAGACCTTCATCTGGGTGCCGCTGATCGTCCTCTGCGCAGCGGTGCTGATGTCGGTCCTCATCTACGCGATGATCCCCGGCAATGAGCCGAAGTACGGCGGCGGCGGGCAGGCCCCGCTCTGGGTGTTCTTCGCCGTCGGGCTGTCGGCGATGACCCTGACCTTCCCGTTCTCGCAGGCCATGAGCATCACCCGACGGGAGTTCTTCGTCGGCACCATGATCACCGCGATCCTCGGCAGCGTCTTCATGGGGGTGCTTTTCCTCATCGGCGGCGCCATCGAGATGCTCACCGACGGCTACGGCATCAACGGCTACGTCTTCCACCTGCCGTGGCTGTGGGAGGCCGGTCCGCTCGGGGCCTTCATCGTCTACTTCACGCTCGCATTGTTCTTCTTCGTCGTAGGCTTCACCGGCGCGACGATCTACAAGAGCTGGGGACCGGTCGTCGTCACCGTCGTGGGCATCGGGCTCGCGCTCGTGCTGATCGGACTGGTGTTCCTCGTGACGCGGCTCGAGATCTGGGATCAGGTCTGGCAGAGCGTCGGCGACCTCGGCGCTCTCGGCCTCGCACTGTGGGGACTGGTCGTCGTCGCCGTGCTTTCGCTGGTGTCGTTCCTGGCGTTCCGCCGGGCGAAGCCGTAGGGCTCGCTCTTCATCGCCCCGAGCCCCGAGCCCCCGAGACCCCGTCTTGCTACCGAGACCCCGTCGTGCTGACGAAAGCACGACGGGGTCTCGGCACGAAGACGGGGCCTCGGCGAAAGGAAAGGACAGGAGGCGAACTCAGATCGTGTCGTCGGCGCCGATGATGTCGAGATTCCAGAACCGGGAGTCCGGATCGTCGGGGTCGTGGCCGTCCGTGACCTCGGTGATCACGTCGTTGATGCGCCGCTCGATCTCGCGGAACTCGGCCTCGGTGACCCGCAGGTTCCGCTGCGAGAAGGTGCCGTGCTGTGCGGCATCCCGCCCGGACACGTAATCAGCCGACCACGCCAGCACGCGCCGGACCATCGCGATATGGTCCTCGACGAGCGCGGTCATCAGGGCGTTCCCGAGCCCTTCGTCTTCGACCGGATGCTCCGGGGAGCCGATGTTCCACGCCCCGTCCACACCCTTCCAGACTCGATCGCGTCGATCACGGGCGTGCTCCGGGTCTTCTTCGATGAGTCCGGCTTCCGCGAGGACGCGCAGGTGGAAGCTCACGCTGTTCGCCGGAACATCCAGATCGCCGGCGAGATCGGCTGCTCTGGCGTGACCACGCGCGGCGACGGCCTTGGCGATCCGCCGCCGGAGCGGGTGCGCATAAGCCTTCAGCATCGCCGAAGAGGCGTGCCGCTCATCCGGATGCACGGGCTTGCGCGTCTCGTCCGCCATGGCCCGATTCTACTCACAACAGAAGTTGCGCAATTCCTATTGCGCAACTCTTCTTGCGGAATTACCATCGTCGACATGACCACTGCGACCGCGCCGCACAGCCTGATCCGCAACGGGCGCTATGCCGCCTGGCTGGTCAGCGACACCGCCAAAGGGCTCGCGAGCGCGCTGTTCGGATTCGCGATCCCGCTCATCGCCCTGTTCGTCACGAACGAGCCCGCTCAGGCCGGCGCGATCAGCGCGGTCGGCATGGGCATCCGCATGGTCACGACGGTGTTCGGCGGCGTGCTCGCCGACCGTCATCGCCGCATCGTCATGATGGTGATGGGCTCGGTCGTCGGCGTCGTGCTGTCAGCGGCCTTCACCGTTCTCGCGCTCACCGACGCACTGACGTTCGCGACGCTGCTGGTCATGGAGATCCTGCTCGCCGGGCGCACCGGGCTCTTCGACATCGCGGGCGAGAGCGCGTTGAAGGAGATCGTGCCCGACGACGCGATGGGACGCGCGCAGGCCGCTAACCAGGGCAGGGATGCCGTGCTGCAGCTCGCCGGCGGACCGCTCGGCGGTGTGCTGCTCGCCGCAGGCGCGTGGCTGATCGGCGTCGCGATGGCCGTGTGCCACTTGATCGCCGCCGTCACCGCCTGGATGCTGCAGCGGTCTGTCGCGGCATCCACCCCCATACCCGCTCCCGCTCCTTCTTCCACCCCGGAGAACGGAGACGACCCGGCGCGTCGCCGGGGTGTCGCGCCTGGAGTCGCCGCCGACTCGCGGGATGGTCCGGGTTTTCCCACCGAGAACGGCGAACCGGATGCCGCGGACACGGGTCTCCTCGCCGCCGCTGTCGCCGTCGGGAAGCCCAACGCGATGCGCGAGATCACCGAGGGGTTCCGCTGGCTGTTCTCCCGCCCGGACCTGCGCGGTGTCCTCTTCGTCGCAACGATCATCAACCTGGGCTTCAGCGTCGCGATGACGACGGTGATCTACGCGCTGCAGCAGCAGGGGCACTCGCCGGTGACGATCGGGTTCTTCGCCACCGGCGCCGGAGTCGCCATGCTCCTCGGCGCACTGCTCGCACCGACCATCGTCTCCCGCGTGCGCTCCGGCACCGTGATCATCGGCGGACTGGCCGTGTCGGCGGTCGGGGTCTTCGGACTCATCCCCGTGCACGAGCCGCTGCCCCTCACCCTCGTGCTCGCCGGCATCGTGTTCTTCATCCCCTCCGTCAACGCGGCGCTGATGGGCTACTTCATGGTCGCGACCCCCACCGAGATGCTCGGCCGGGCGAACAGTGCCTCCGCCGTGCTCGGAATGGGCGCCATTCCGCTCGCACCGCTCGTCGCCGGCATCGGCCTGTCGCTGATCGGGCGCGACGCGACCCTGGTCGTCGGCGCGGTGCTCTGCACGATCTCGGTGCTGCTCGCCATCTCCACAGCCGCGCTGCGGGCACTGCCTGCCGAGTCCGGCTGGGCCGCGCACTCCGCGCAGTTCGCCATCCGCTGACGCGCAGGGCCGCGGGGCGGTACTGTGACTGCAGCTCACCGAAGGAGATACCGATGTCCGAGACCCAGTTCGTCGAGAAGCCCCTGCCCGCAGTCCGCCTGGCGGCGGTCCGCAGGGTCGTGGCGTCGCAGCCCGAAGTGGGCGCCGTCGTCGGGCCTGCGTTCGACGCGGTCGCCGACGTCATCGGCGGTGAGCCCGGCGCGCTCGACACCCCGATAGCGGAGTACGAGGCTCTCGCGGACGGCGGTTACTCGATCGTCGCCGGATTCGCATACGACGGCCCGGAGCGCGAAGGCATCGAGATCGTCGAGCTGCCTGCCGTGGATGCCGCGGTCTGCGCGACCCACCTCGGATCGATGTCAGGCATCGCGGAGAGCTGGCACGCGCTCAGCACCGCGGTCGCCGACCGGGGTCTCACGGCGTCCGCGACCTGCCGCGAGCACTATCTGCAGTCGGCATCCGACGATCAGTCCGACTGGGTGACCGAACTGCAGCAGCCCGTCACCCGACGCTGAGCGCTGACGGCCGGCGGATGAGCCCGGATGCCGGAACCTACAGCGCCCCGACGAGGGCGGCGATGCCGGCGATGACCGAGACCAGCGCGAGAACCAGCGCGACGCCGATCAGCACCGCGTGCACCTTGAGGAACGCCGTGGCCTTTCCGGCGGCATCCCGTGCCCGCGGATCCCGCGCGACCCGCTTGTAGAACTGCGGCCACACGATGATGTTGAAAGCGGCGTTGACGAACAGGAGCACGGCGAGAGCGATCACCCCTCCAGCGTAGGCGCGGCTCTCAGAGTAGGCGCGGCGGCCGCCCGTCAGGTCAGCTCGCGGGCGCGGAGCGCTGCGCCGAGCAGCCCGGCGTCCCCGCCCAGCTGCGCCGGCACGAGCTGCGGCAGCCGGTGGAAGCTGAGCCGCGCCGCCAGTCGCGTGCGCAGCTCGTCGAACAGCACGTCTCCGGCGCGAGAGAGGCCGCCGCCGATGACGATCGCCTCCGGAGCGAGGATCGACGCCAACTGCGCGAGCGCGAGGGCGAGCGCGTCGAGAGCGTCATCCCAGATCCGCGCCGCCACCGGATCGCCGGCCAGCGCGCGCGCGATGACCGCACGGGCTCCATCGGGAGCCGTCCCGGTCTCGGCGGCGTAGCGGCGGGCGATGGCTCCGGCGGATGCGACGGTCTCGAGGCATCCGTAGGCACCGCACGCGCAGAGCATCGCGTTTCCGCGCGGCGGGACGTCCGCGATCGGAGCGTGTCCGATCTCACCCGCGTACCCGCCTGCGGTGTACGGCTGACCGCCGATGAGAACGGCCCCGGCGATCCCGGTGCCGATGATGAGCACGACGACGTCATCATGGGCCCGAGCCCCGCCGAGCTCGTGCTCGGCCCAACTCGCAGAGCGCACATCGTGATCCAGGGCTATCGGCAGCTGCAGCCGTTCGGCGGCGAGCGCGCGCAGCGGGGCATCCCGCCAACCCAGATTGCTCGCGAAGACGACGAGCCCGGCATCCGCGTCGACGATCCCGGGGACGACGAAGCCTCCCGCCTCGGGCACGACGTGCGGATGCTGCGCGCGCAGCTCGTCCGACAACCGGGCGAGTTCCTCGATCACGGCGCCGGCGGGGTCGGCGCCCAACGGCGGAGTGGGCGTGCGACGCAGTCCGAGCGCAGTCCCGTCCGCATCGAAGAGCGCCGACTTGATGTCGGTGCCGCCGACGTCGAAGGCGAGCACGGGTGCTCCCGGTCCGATCCCCCGCTCTGTCATCGGTACAGGATTCCGTTCTGGTGATGTTTGTTCATACACTTCACAAATCAGCGTACTGTGCCGAGGCCCTGAGCAGTAGGCCGCGAGCGCGAAGAGGGCGACACAGAATCGCGCAATAGGATCGACCCCATGCGCATTCTGGTCATCGGAGCATCCGGGCACATCGGCAGCGTCGTCACCACGACACTCGAATCGCACGGCCACGACGTGCTCGCCGCGTCGCGCAGCGGCGACTGGACCGTCGACATCACCGACCCGACCTCGGTGCGCGACCTGTTCGAGAAAGTCGGCGAAGTGGATGCCGTGGTCGTGGCATCCGGATCCGTGCCGTTCGCCCACCTCACCCAACTGAAGCGCGACGACTACCTCACCGCCTTCACGTCGAAGGCCCTCTCGCAGATCGAGGTCGTCACGGTCGCCCTGGATCACGTGCGCGATGGCGGCTCCATCACGATCACGAGCGGCGTGCTGGCGCGCGAGCCGATCGCCACAGGAGCGGCGGCAGCGGTCGCGAACGGCGCCCTCGAGTCGTTTGTCGTCACGGCCGCTGCCGAGGCTCCGCGGGGCATCCGCATCAACGCCGTCTCCCCGAACGTGCTGGAGAACTCGCCGAATCACCACGCGTTGTTCGCCGGTCAGCGTCCGGTGACGGATGCCGAGGTCGGCCGCGCGTACGTGCTCGCCGTCGAAGGGCTCGTGCGAGGACGCGTCATCACCCTCTGATCCTTCCGCCGAACCCGGCGGTCATGTATCAGAAATCCCTTGCCGTGCTCCTATCAAGTGTGAGCACAATGATCTTCATGACCGACGCTTCCCGCGGGGGCGCCGTCAGCGATGGCCCGGCGCGGTGGGAACGCGCCGCCGATCTCTTCGCCGACTGGCGCGCCGGAGATGTGCGCGCCATCGACGACCTCGTTCGGCTGATGACGCCGGTGCTCTGGCATGTCGTCCGGGCCTACGGCCTGGAGCGCACGCTCGCAGAGGACGTTGTGCAGTCCACCTGGCTCGCGCTCGTACGAGGGCACGAGAAGATCGCCGACTTCCGCGCCATCTCCGGCTGGCTCACGATGACCGCTCGGCGGGAGGCCTGGAAGGTCTCCAAGAGCAGCAGGCGATCGGATGCCACGGCCGAGGAACTGCTCGAGCCGCTGCTTCCTGCGCAGGAGTCGGCAGAGGCGCTGGCCACGACATCCGACGAGTCGCGGCGCCTGTGGGCGGCGGTGCGCACGCTCGATGAGAGGTGCCGACGGCTGCTGCGCGTCATCGCGTTCGACGACCGTCCGGACTACGCACGGCTCGCGGCGGAACTCGACATGCCGGTAGGCAGCATCGGACCGACCCGCCGCCGCTGTCTGGTGAAACTGCGCGCACAGCTCGGAACCCCGCCCGAAGGAGACAGCGATGGCTGACAGCGACGCAGAGCTCCTCGCCCGATTGCGCGTCGCCGCCGAACTGGCCGACCCGCCGCCGCCCGACCTCGCCGACCGGGCGATCGCCGCGATCGCGATGGCCGACATCTCGCACGAGTACGCCGTGCTCACCTTGATCGAGAACGTCGAGACGCCGGTGCGCAGCGGCGAGCGCGGCGACGGGGAGACCACCACGCTGCAGTTCAGCGACGGCTCAGCGAGCATCCTCCTTCACGTCAGCCACAGCGAACGCGACCGACGCCGCGTGGACGGGTGGGTGGATGCCGGGGCGATCGTGGTGCAGCTCACACAGGGCGAGCGCACCTGGACGGCGACTCCCGATGATCAGGGGCGCTTCGTCTTCGATGACGTGGCACCGGGGCTGACCCGCGTACGCCTCGTCGTAGGCGGCGATCAGAAAGACCTGCTCACACCGCACTTCGAGGTGTGAGGACTGAAGCGTGGAGCCGAGAGGGAGAGCGATGGCGCAGCCCGAGAAGTGGAGTTGGCAGGACCGGGCGGAGGGGTCGATCCCGCGCGGAACGGCGCTGGATCCGACTGTGGAGCCGGTGGACGGCATCCGCGCGTTCCCGACCGCGTACCTGCCCGATCGGATGCTGATCTCCGAGCGGTTGGACGGGGAGAACGGCGCATACGACCGCGACCTGCGTGCGCTGACCCAGGCCGCCGGTTCGTTCGGCTGGCAGCTGACGGTCGAGAAGGAGGACGTCGTCCGCGCCGGGCGCGGGGCTGGGATGCTGCCGGGGATCCCCGGGGTGCGCCGCGCCGTCCTGACCACGCCGGACATCCCCCGCGAGGGCGAGTCGCCGGTGCCGCCGGACGCCTGGCGCGTGCTGCAGCGGGCACGCCGTATCGTCGGCGGGCCGATGCCGAGGGCGAGTCTCGAGCACGTGCTGGCCATCGATCCGGTCGGACTGAACCCGTTCACCCGCACCAACCCGTTCACGCGGACGAACCCGTTCACCCGCACCAACCCCGTGCGCGGTGAGGGCGCCGTCGGCAGCGACGACTACCTCGAGCCGGGTCGCGGAGGACGCCAGCCGATCGCGTGGATCGGGGCGGCGCCGACGCGCAATGAGGAGCTCGCGGACAAGCAGCGCCGGGTCGTGGTGGCCGTCCTCGACACCGGCTGCGGCGAGCACACCTGGCTGCCGGGCTCCATCGTGACGCGAGGGATCGAGCTGGACGGCATCCCGATCGGCCTCACCGGCGACGACGACCCCGAGCTCTACCCCGACCTGTACGGCCAGCTCGACGGCGCGATCGACGCGGTCGCCGGCCACGGCACGTTCATCGCCGGGCTGATCCGTCAGACGGCTCCGGATGCCGACATCCTGTCGATCCGCGTCGCCGGGTCTCTCGGCGTGGTGGACGAGAGCACGTTCCTCGAGGCCGTCGCCGGCATCGTGGAGCTGCAGCGCCGCTTCGTCGAGGGCGAGGACGGCGGGCATCCGATCGACGTGCTGAACCTCTCGCTCGGGTACTACCACGAGACGCCCTTGGACGGGCAGTTCTCGCTCGTGCTGCACGAGATGCTGCAGACCGCCAGGGCGCTGGGGACGGTCGTGGTCTGCTCGGCGGGGAACGACGCGATCGATCGCCCATCGTTCCCGGCATCGCTGTGGGCGTGGCCGGGGACGGACAACGGGCTGAAGCCCGACGGGCACCTGCCGCTGCTCTCGGTCGGCGCGCTCAACCCGTCGCAGCGGTCGCTCGCCCTGTTCTCGAACGTCGGGCCCTGGGTGCGCACGTATGCGCCGGGGGCGATGGTGGTGTCGACGACGCCTGCGTTCACTGGGGGGACGCAGGCGGCGACGCGCGCGGACTTCGACGGGTTCGAGCGGCAGACCGTGGATCCGGACGACTACCGCGGTGGTTTCGTGGCGTGGAGCGGCACGTCGTTCGCCGCTCCGTACGTGGCCGGCAAGGTGGCAGCGCTGCTGGGTACGCTGCCACCGGATGCCGGTTCACCTGTCGCCGCCGTCAAGAAGGCCGTGGAGGAGGTGCTGGCGGCGCTGCCACCGGACGCTCCACTGACCTGACGGCACGGATGCATGACGTTCTGCACGGATGCCGGGAGACACGCCGCTCGATCGTCCTGCATCCGTGCGATCTCCCTGCACCTGTTCCCGCCTCGGGCCGCCGCGGACTTCCGCGCGAGCGGCCGACACGGCATCCTGAACCCATGGGGAACTCTGCGCGCGAGCTGTACGAACGCGGGCTCGCGGCGTCCAATGCGCAGCGCTATGCCGAGGCTCGACGCCTGCTCGTCCGCGCCGAGACCGCGGTCGACGACGCGGACCTTCGCGCGCGCATCGCCGGCACCCTCGCCTACGTGCTCGCCCAGACCGGCGAGCCGGCACGCGCCGAAGCGCTGTGCCGCGACGCTCTCGAGCAGGACGGCGTCAGCGTCGAGACACGCGCGATCCTGGCGGGCCAGCTCGGCGTGCTCTTCACCCGAGCCGGGCGCCTCGACGAGGCAGAGACCATGCTCTCCCGCGCGATCGACGGGCTGGAGGGCACGGCGCAGGCGAACTGCCTCTTGAATCGGTCGCTCGTCCACATGCACCGCCGCGCCTTCGACGCTTCCACTGCCGACCTCGAGCGCGCCGTGGAGATCTACGAGAACGCCGGCGCTGCGGATGCCGCCGCCGAGGCCAGGCACAACCTCGGCTACACCGCCCTCCTGCGAGGCGACCTCGTCTCGGCTCTCGACCTCATGGCGCAGTCGCGTCCGGTGATCGCAGCATCCTCTCCCGTCGGCGCGGCGATGAGCGATCTCGACCGCGCCGAAGTGCTGCGTGACGCCGGGCTCGTCGACGAGGCCGAACGCCTGCTCGAGAGCGTCGCGACCACATTCGGCGCGGCTCGCATGCGGCACGCTCGCGCCGAGGCCGAGTATCAACTCGCCCGGTCGCTGCTGCGGCACGACCCGAAGCGGGCACGACGGGTGGCGAAGACCGCCGCCCGACGATTCCGCGCTCTCGGCGCTGAGAGCTGGGCGGCACGCAGCGACGCGATCCGGCTGGACGCCGAGCTGGCCGCCGGTGCCACACCGCCGGCGGCGGAGTTCGCCGCCACTGCCGGCGATCTGAAGCGCGCCGGTTTCCCGAACGAGGCGACGGCCGTGCACCTGAGCGATGCGCTGGCGGCCGTCCGCCGCGGCGACCCGGTACGCGCCATCCGGCTGCCTGCCGACGCCGCGACCCCGCTGCGCCTCCGCGCCGCCGAGGTCCGTGCCGTTCGCGCGCGCTCGCGCTCCCGGCACACGGAGTCCCGCCGTCACGCCGCGGAGGGCCTGGACGTACTCTCCGACTGGCAGCGCTCGTTCGGCGCGCTCGACCTTCAGGCATCCCTTGCGATGCACGGAACCAGTCTCGTGTTCGCCGGTCTGGCCGCCGCAGGTCGGAGCGGTGATCCGGAGGTCCTCTTCGACTGGTCGGAGCGCGCGCGACACCTCAGCCAGCAGGTCGCCCCTGTTCGCCCTCCGCACGACAGCGAGCACGCCGCCGACCTCGGCGAACTGCGGATGCTGCGTGCCGACCTCACCGGCCAGGAGTGGGCGACGCATCCGCGTGTCAGACAGCTGCGCGACCGCGTCCGCGAGCACCAGTGGACGGCGACCGGCGCCGGTGACACCCGGCCGCGCATCGCCCTGACGGCCCTGCAGGGTGAGCTCGGACGCGAACGCCGCGACGGCGCCCAGCCGGAGTTCGGCGAGGATGCCGGCACTGCCGCCCTCTCGTTCGTGTTCACCGGCGACGCCATGTCGTGCGTGGCCACCACGGCCGCTGACAGCACGATCGTCACGCTCGACCGTCCCGCGATCGCAGCCGCGGCAGACGGCCTCCGTGCCGACCTCGACGTGTCGGCGTCGATCCGCAGCGGACCGATGGCCGCGATCGTCGCGCGCGCCTTGGCCGAGCGGATGCAGCGCCTCGATGACCTGCTGCTCGGGCCCATCCGTGCGATCATCGGCGACCGCCGCGTCGTCCTCACCACCCCTGGCATCCTCGCCGGCATCCCCTGGGCGATGCTGCCGACGATGGCCGGGCGCCCGTTCACCGTGGCGACGTCGATGTCGCGGTGGGCGCAGGAGCGCCACGCCCCTCGCGCGCTGCGGACGGCAGGTTTCGCCGCCGGCCCTCGTGTGCTTCGCGGAGTCGACGAGGTGCGCACCGCGGCATCCGTCTGGAGAGAGGCGACCGTGCTGACGGGCGATGACGCGCGCGTGGATGCCGTGACCGCGCTCGCGGCGGACGTCGATGTGCTGCACATCGCGGCCCACGGTCGGCACGCCGCCGACAACCCGCTGTTCGCCGGTTTCGAGCTCGCCGACGGCTCCCTGTTCGGCTACGACGTCGACCTCATCCCCCGCGTTCCAGACACGGTCGTGCTGTCGGCGTGCGAGCTCGGCCGGTCATCGGTGCGCTGGGGCGAAGAGGCGCTGGGGATGACACGGGTCTGGCTGCACGCCGGAACCCGCAGCGTGATCGCCGCCCCCGCTCTCGTCCCGGACGATGTCGCCGGCGAACTGCTCGGCGCTCTGCACACCGGTCTCAGTGCCGGCCGATCGCCGTCAGCCGCGCTGGCCGCGGCATCCGTTCAGACCGGAATGCACACGCCGTTCCAGTGCCACGGAACCGGCTTCTGAACTTTTCCGTGCCGGATGTATCAGAACGGAACCCGTGCGCTCTTGATCATCGGAAGGTGTCACGCCGATGCCCCGACCCGGGGCATGAGGGAGGCGCGGTCGCGATGGGGATGCGTAGGGGTACGCAGCGGCAGACACCGACTACTCAGGAGGGCGTCGCGGATGCATCCACGGCGCCCTCCGCCATGCCCGGCGGGGGTGTCACGGTCCGGCGCGATGCAGCGCCTCAGCGCCCTTCAGCGGCCTCGGTGTGGTGGCGGATGACCTCGGCGACGACGAAGTTGAACCACTTCTCGGCGAACTCGGGGTCGAGGTGCGCGGTCTCGGCAAGCGCTCGCAATCGCGCGACCTGCTGCTCCTCGCGGGCGGGGTCGGACGGCGGCATCGCGTGCTCGGCCTTCAGGACGCCGACCTGCTGCGTCGCTCGGAATCGCTCGGCGAGCATGTAGATCAGGGCGGCATCGATGTTGTCGATCGTGCCGCGCAGGCGCAGCAGTTCTGCGCGGGCGTCGTCGGCGTCGGTCATGGCTCTCCCTGTTCGTCAGCGGTGAGGCTGTTCGTCGGCGCTTAAGACGATATCGCGCGGCCGCACTCTAGAGTTGGCGCATGAGCTCCGACCTGCCCGCGGCACCCGACGATTCGCCCACCCCGGACGGCGCGCCGGAGCCGCCTGAGGCGAAGAACGCTGAGGCGAACGCAGCGCCGACCTCACGAGCGGATGCCGCCGCGAAGACCGCGACGAGGGCCCAGAAGGCCAAGCGTCCCGAGCCGGAGGACCCGCCCCTCACGCCCAAGCCCGTCGTCGAACCCCAGCCGTCGTCGCGATCGTTCTGGACGCGGATCGACAAGCCATTCGTCTTCGGATTCCTGGTCACGCTCGGCGGGCTGGCCGCCATTCTTCTCGGGCTGGCGCTGTCGAACCTGTCGACGGTCATCATCTACATCGCCCTCGCGCTGTTCGCAGCCCTCGGGCTCGACCCGGCCGTCCGATTCCTCGAGCGTCGCGGAATCGGTCGCGGGTGGAGTGTGCTCGTCGTGCTCATCGCCCTGATCGCGGTGCTCGCACTCATCCTCTGGCTCATCATCCCGGTGGTCGTCGAGCAGATCACGCTGTTCGTGAAGAGCGTGCCCAGTCTCATCAGCGACTTCACCAGCAGCGACATCTACCGCACACTGGAAGCCCAGTTCGGCGACCAGTTCGAGGATCTCGTCGGCGACGTGCAGGGATTCCTGTCCGACCCGGGCAACATCGCGGTGATCGGCGGTGGAGCACTTCAGGTCGGAGCATCCATCGCGAACGCCATCTCGGGCGTCGTGATCGTGCTCGTACTCGTCATCTACTTCGTCGCGACCCTGCCCAGCATCAAGCAGGCCATGCTGCGCCTGGTTCCGGCTCGCGACCGCGCCAACACCGAGATCATCACCGACCAGATCACGGACTCCGTGGGCGGGTACGTCATGGGAATGGTGACGCTGGCGTTCATCAACGCCATCGTCGTCCTCCTGCTGTACACGGTGATGGGGCTGCCGTTCCCGCTGCTGCTCGCGGTGGTGGCATTCCTGATCACGCTGATCCCGCTGGTCGGATCGCTGATCTTCTGGGTGATCGGCACCGGCATCGCCCTGTTCGCCGATCCGATCCTCGCGCTCGTGTTCGCCGTCATCTACCTGATCTACATGCAGCTGGAGTCGTACTTCCTCACCCCGCGCGTGATGAACCGGGCGATCTCGATCCCCGGCTCGCTCGTGGTCATCGGCGCTCTCGTCGGAGGCACCCTGCTCGGCCTGCTCGGAGCCCTCGTCGCCGTGCCGGTCACGGCATCCATCCTGATCATCATCAAGAAGGTCTGGGTCCCCCGCCAGGACTCCCGGGTCTGAGCCCGGAGGCCGGAAGCCCCGGCGGAAGGGTTCAGGTCGCGAATTCTGCCGTTCAGCGGCAACCAGAGCGGCAAGAATCGCGACCTGAATCGGAGTGCTGTCAGATCAGGCCCTTGTCGGTGAGCCATTCCTCGGCGATGTCCTCCGGCGACATCTGGTCGACCGTGCTCTGCACACCGAGCGCGACGAGGTCGTCGACGCTCAGCTCGGCGTTGACGCCGTTGATGACATCGGCGATCTCGTCGGCGACGTCGCTCGAGGCGATCGGCACGACGTTCGACGCGAGGATCAGGCTCTCGGGGTCTTCGAGCGCGACGATGTCCTCGGTCTGGAACCGGGGGTCGGCCGAGTAGATGTCGGCAACCTGGATCTCGTCGGCCAGCAGCGCGTCGAACGTCGTGTCGCCCGTAGCCGAGAACGCGAGGTCGAGGCCGTAGACGCTCTTCGCGCCGGCGGGTCCGTACGGACGCTGCTCGAGCTCGGGAGCACCGCCGAGGGTCACCGTTCCGTCGACCTTCGAGAGGTCGGCGATCGAGGTGAGGCCGTTCGCGTCGGCGAACGCCTTGGTCACCGTGTAGGTGTCCTGGTCGCTGGCCTCGGCGTAGTCGAGCGCCGTGAGGCCGTCGGGAAGCGCGTCCTGCAGAGCCGCGTAGACGTCGTCCGAGCTGGTCGCATCGGAGCTGTCGTCGTAGTACTGGAGCAGGTTTCCGGTGTACTCGGGGAACAGATCGATCGCCCCGGACTCGACATCGGGCATGTACGCGTCGCGCTGCCCGATGTTGAACTGGCGGTCGACCGTGAAGCCCGCGCCCTCCAACGCCTGAGCGTAGATCTCGGCGACGATCTCGTTGGAGTAGTAGGCCTGCGATCCGACGACGATCGTGTCGGACGCGCCGTCACCGGAGGAATCGTCGGAGGGAGCGTCGAGCGGATTGCTGCTCGCGCAACCGGCGAGGACGAGCGCCGCTGACAGGGCGACTCCCGTCGCGAGAGCGAGTCGTGACTTGCGTGCGTTGAACATGATGTTCCTCTCTGGTGGGGAGTCAGGCTGATGCTGTGGAGGCTGTGGTTGATGCCGCGCGACGAGCAGCCCGCGGTGACGGTGTGCCTGGTTTCGCGACCCGGATGCCGGTGGGAACGGCCATGCGCTGCGCGAGGGCGAGCAGCAGGTCGGCGATGAGGGCGATCACGGCGACGAGGATGGCACCGCCGAGCACCTGGTCGAAGCGGCGCAGCGGGATCCCCTGGATGATCGGCCAGCCGAGGCCGCCGAGGTTCACGTACGCGGCAATCGTCACGGTGGCGATGACCTGCAGGGTCGCCGAGCGGAGGCCGCCGACGAGCAATGGGAGCCCGAGTGGCACCTCGACCTTCCAGAACACCTGCCACTGCGTCATTCCGGTGGCGCGGGCGGCGTCGATGACGTGCCGGTCGATCGCCTCGAGCCCGGTGTACGCGCCGGCGAGGAGCGAGGGGATAGCGAGCAGCACGAACGTGATGGTCGCAGCCTCGGGCACGCGCAGCACCCCCATCAGCAGCACGAGCAGCACCATGAGGCCGAACGACGGCACGGCGCGGGCTGCACCGGAGATGGCGACGGCGATCTCGCGGCCTCGCCCGGTGTGGCCGATGGCCCAGCCGGCCGGCACCGCGATGACCGCGGCGATCAGCACGGAGATGACCGTGTAGAACAGGTGCTGGCCGAGCAGCACTGGGAGCGCGTACTGACCCTCCAGCCGTTCCGGTGAGAACAGCCAGGCGAAGGCATCCGCGAACAGATTCATGCGGCGGCCCTCATCGGCACGATGCGACGGCGTGCGGTCGCGGCGGATGCGGTTCGCGTCCACGGCATGATGGTGCGGCCGGCCAGCATGAGCAGCAGGTCGATGACGAGCGCGATCACGACGACCGCGAGAACGCCCGCGAAGACCTCCGGGATGATGCGACGCTGCAGACCGTTCGTGAACAGGTAGCCGAGGTTCTCGACGCCGACGAGGATGCCGACCGTCGCCAGGGAGATCGTGCTGACCGCCGCCACGCGGAGCCCGGCGAGGATCACAGGGCCGGCAAGCGGAAGATCGACCGTCCAGAACCGGCGCGCACCGCCGTAGCCGACGGCCGTCGCGGCCTGCCGGACGTCGGGGTCGACAGAGTCGAGGCCGTCGGCGACGGATCGCACGAGGATCGCGACGGCGTAGATCGTGAGACCGACGATGAGATTCTCGGGGCTGCGGGCCTGATATCCGACGACGGAGGGCAGGAGGATCAGCAGGGCCAGCGAGGGAATCGTGTACAGCAGCCCGGTGAGCACGACGATCGGGCCGCGCACGAGGCGATAGCGCCACGCGACCCAGCCGAGCGGCACCGACAGGACGAACCCGCAGACGATCGCGATCGCGCTCTGACCCAGATGAGTGAGGGCGAGACCGAAGATGAGATCGAGGTTGTCGGCGACCCAGGTCATGGATTCCTCGGGGCGGCATCCGACCCTTCGACAGGCTCAGGGATCGGAGGCGCGGCATCCGTGTCGTCGAGGAGCGAACCCTGCGTCCGGCCCTCGGAATCGACCACGACACGACCGCGGGGGGTCTGCTTGATCCGTAGCGCGCGGTGGCCGCGCTCAGCGCCGATGAAGGCCGAGACGAAGTCGTCTGCGGGGTTCTCGATGATCTCGCTCGGGCTGCCCACCTGCACGACGCGCGCGCCCTTGTCGAGGATGACGACCTGGTCGCCGAGCAGGAAGGCCTCGTCGATGTCGTGGGTCACGAAGACGACGGTCTTGTCGAGGTCGCGCTGCAGGCGGATGAGCTCCTGCTGCAGATCGGCGCGGACGATCGGATCGACGGCGCCGAACGGCTCATCCATCAGCAGGATGTTCGGGTCGGCCGCGAGTCCTCGGGCCACACCCACGCGCTGCTGCTGCCCGCCGGAGAGCTGGCTCGGGTACCGGTCGGCGAGCGCCCGGTCGAGCCCGACGGTGTCGAGCAGCTCACGCGCCCGCTCGTGCGCCTGCTTCTTGGGAGTGCCGTTCAACCGCAGCACGGTCGAGACGTTGTCGATGACCGAGAAGTGCGGCATGAGGCCGGAGTTCTGCATGACGTAGCCGATGCTGCGCCGCAGAGCCACCGGGTTCTTGCCGAGCACGCTCTCGCCGTCGATCTCGACGTCGCCGCTCGTCGGCTCGACCATGCGGTTGATCATTCGCAGCAGCGTGGTCTTGCCGCATCCGGATGACCCGACGAACACCGTCGTCTTCCGTGACGGCAGCACGAGGCTGAAGTCCTCGACGGCGAGCGTGCCATCGGGGAATCTCTTGGATACCGAGCGGAACTCGATCAAAGCGCGAGCACAGCCTTCATGATGATGCCTCCTCGGAGTCGGTTTCGAGCGTAGGGGATGCCGCAGACATCTGGGGCAGATTCGCCGGGGGTTGACAGCGCAGGGGCCGACACGGACTGTTCGGAGCACCCCGCCGATCGGATGGGCCTCAGGCGCTCTGCCGGCCGTACGCCTCGAGCAGCCGCAACCAGATCTCGTTCATGGTTGGGTAGGCGGGAACGGCGTGCCACAGGCGGGAGATGGGCACCTCGCCGACGACCGCGAACGTGGCGGCCTGCAGCATCTCCGACACGTCGGCCCCGACGAACGTGACCCCGAGGATGACATCCCGATCGGTGTCGACGACCATCCGCGCGGTGCCCGTGTAGCCGTCAGCGTGCAGGCTGGCGCCGGCGGTGGAGCCGAGTTCGGCATCGACCACGCGGGTGGTGTGCCCGGCATCCTGCGCAGCCGCGGCGGTGAGTCCGACGGAGGCGACCTCGGGGTCGGAGAACACCACCTGCGGCACGGCGGCAGCGTCGGCACTGGCGACGTGGCGTCCCCAGGTCGCGTCGTCGATCTCGTCGCCGTTCGCGCGCGCCGCGATGACGTCGCCCGCCGCACGGGCCTGGTACTTGCCCTGATGCGTGAGCAGAACGCGGCCGTTGACGTCGCCGACCGCGTACAGCCAGTCGTGCCCCTGAACGCGGAGAGTGTCGTCGGTGCGGATGTACTCGCCTGGTTCGAGCCCGATGGTCTCGAGTCCGATGTCGTCCGAGCGCGGCTGGCGGCCTGTGGCGGCGAGCACCTCCGCGGCACGGATCTCGGTGCCGTCGTCGAGCGTGATCGTGACCCCGTCGTCATCGCGGTCGACGCGAGCCGTTCCGGTGTTCGTGCGGACGTCGACGCCGTCGGCGCGCAGCCCCTTCTCGACGAGCTCGCCGGCGAACGGCTCCATCTTCGCGAGCAGGCCGCCGCGGGAGATCACGGTGACCTTCGCGCCGAGCGACGCGTAGGCGGTGGCCATCTCGACCGCGACGACGCCGCCGCCGATGATGGCGAGGGATGCCGGCACCTCCTGAGCGCTCGTCGCCTCACGGCTCGTCCAGGGTGCCGCTTCGGCGAGACCGGGGATCGGCGCGATCGCGGCATCAGATCCGGTGGAGACCGCGACCGCGTGACGAGCGCGCAGCACGCGCTCCGTGCCGTCGTCATCGGTGACGGTGACCTCGCGTTCCCCGCTGATGCGACCCTGACCACGGGCGAGGTCGATGCCTGCGGACTGCAGCCACTTCACCTGTCCGTCGTCGGACCAGTCGCTCGTGAAGGAGTTGCGTCGGGCGAGGACCTCGGTGGGATCGAGTTCGCCCCCGATGACGCCCTGCACGTGCTGAGCGGCGCGCAGCGCCTGGCCCGAGCGCAGCAGCGCCTTCGAGGGCATGCACGCCCAGTACGAGCATTCGCCGCCGACCAGTTCGCTCTCGATGACGATCACGCTCAGGCCGCCCTGAACGGCGCGGTCGGCGACGTTCTCGCCGACGGGACCTGCTCCGATCACGATGAGGTCGTACTCGTCTGTCGACATGGCGTTGCCTTCTTCCGGTCAGCGTGCGGGGCCAGTCTTGCCGAAGTGCAACCGTGTGTCACGGGGATTGTTCCCGACGTGTCCGCGGGGCGAGGATCGCCGCAGCGGCTGCAAGCAGCCCGGCCAGCGCGAATACGGCGACGAACGCAAAGCCGCCGGCCGCGAGCGCGGCGAAAAGAACACCAGTGACCGCCAGGGAGAGTGCGGTGCCGAACGAGTCGGCCACCGTCATCGCCGCACTGTTGAAACCTTGGGTCTCCTCCGTCGACGCCGCCAGCGTCAATGCGCTCAGACGCGGACTCGCCAGCCCCATTCCCGCTCCGGCCAGCACCCACGCGCACATCGCCACGAAGGGCAGCAGCGCGAACGCGGCTGTCGCGAGGACGGCCGTGACGCCCGCCAGCACGAGAACGGTGCCGACGCGCACTGCTCGTTCGCTCTCGAGCCGCATGCCCAGCTTTCCCTGAATGATGGATGCCGTGGACCATGCCAGGGCTCCGCCGGTGAGCGCGAGTCCCGCGAGTGTGGGAGTGAAGCCGTACTTCTCGGCGAGCAGGTAGGGCAGATAGATCTGCGTGCCGAAGAATCCTGCGGCCACGACGCCGCGAACGAGGATGGTTGCGGCGAGCCCGCGGCGTCCGCTCAGCGTTCCGGCGGGAACCAGAGGCCGGACAGCGATGAGAGCGACGACGACCATGGCCGCGGCCAGCGCCGCTCCCACCACAGGAAGATCGCCGATGAGATTGAGCCCGAGGACGGCGAGCGCGGCAAGAACCGACCAGCCGATGCGGCCAAACGCCCAGGGAGTTCTCCTGCCGGCGTCTCCCCGGAGGCGGTCAGCGTCTCCCACAGCGAGGCCCCGAAGGGCGGGGACCACCATGAGCAGCGTAATGAGTACGAGGATCACGACCCCGAGGAAGACCCAGTGCCAGCTCCACACTTCGGCAACGACACCGGCGACGGTCGGACCGATCAGCGACGGAATGACCCATGCAGCCGCGAACCCGGCGAAGATCGCAGGGTGGAGGTCCTGCGGATACACCCGCGCGACCACGACGTAGAGTGCGACGGTCAGCCCTCCGCTGCCCAGGCCCTGGGCGAAGCGTCCGGCGACCAGGATCTCCATGCTGGGCGCGAGTCCCGCCACGAGGAGACCCGCGACGAAGACCACGACAGACGCGTACAGCGGAGCCGTCGGCCCTCGGCGGTCCGCCCAATTCCCCGCGCCGACCATACCGATCACGCCCGTGGCCAGGGGACCGGCGAAGGCCAGTGCGTACAGGCGTTCGCCGCCGAGATCAGCGGAGACGACGGGCATCACCGTTGTCACGGCAAGCGATTCGAATGCGCCGAGAAAGACGAGTGCGCAGGCGCCGATCGTGATCCAGGCGTAGGTGCCGCTCAGTATCCCTGGCGGGGCGTCGCGCGATGTCCGCACGGTATCCGTGTCTGCAGTCATGGGCATGACGCTAAGACCTCAACTATAGTTGAGGTCAACTCCGGTGAGGAAGAAGAGATCATGCCACAGCTGGACGGCGACAAGAGCCGCCGCATCACGATCGGCGAACTCTCCAGGCGCAGCGGGGTCGCGGCATCCGCTCTGCATTTCTACGAACGCAACGGCCTGATCGAGTCCGAGCGCACAGACGGCAACCAGCGCCGGTACCGCCGCGACGCGCTGCGTCGCGTGGCGTTCATCCGCGTGTCGCAGCGCGTCGGCATCCCCCTCAAGGACATCCGCTCGGCGCTCGATTCACTGCCAGAGGGACGAACGCCGAACAAGCGCGACTGGGCTCGCCTGTCGCAGCGGTGGCGCGATGAGCTGGACGCGCGAATCCGCCAGCTCGAGCACCTGCGCGGCGACCTGGACGGATGCATCGGTTGCGGATGCCTCAGCCTGAACTCCTGCGCGCTGCAGAACCCGGCTGATGTGCTCGGCAGGGAAGGATCGGGTCCGATCCGCTGGCTCGCGAAGGCCGAACCGCCCGCATAACTCCGGAGAGACTGCCCGGATCGGTGCGTGGGCGGCCGAGATCATGCCGATCTGCCGAAACCCTCCGGAGTTGTGCGGGGTGGGAAGAGCCCGCGCCTCGGTGCGGACGGGCTCAGCGGGCGAGGAGGATGCTGCTGGGCGCGGGGGCCGCGGTGCGGTGACGGATGCCGCGGGGCGCGCCGGTTCGCTCGTCGAGGTCGAGGACGCTGATCTCGTCCGACCGCTGTCCGGCGACGAGCAGCGCACCGTCGTGCACGAGGTGGTGCCGCGGCCAGTCGACGCCGGAGTCGGCGAGCGCGAGCTGCTCGACCACCTCGCCGGCGCCGCGAACGCGCAGCGCCGCGATCGTGTTGCTGCCGCGGACGCCGGCGTACAGCGTCTCGCCGTTCCGCGAACGGGACAGCTCGGACGGGTAGTCGATTCCGGCTTGAGCGGCAGGGCTGACCGCCGTCGCCGCGACGAGGGCCCATCGGCCGTCAGGTCCGGCAGCGAGGGTGAAGACCTCGCACGAGTACTCGGTGACCACGTGGAGGTGCCCGCTGGGGTGCACGACCATGTGCCTAGGGCCGACGCCGTGCGGCAGCACGATCTGGTGATCGGACACCAGCCCGGCAGAGGTCGGCCGCCAGATGCGCACGAGATCGAACCCGATGTCGGTCGTGGCGATGCGTCCGTCCGGCAGGAACGCCGCGGCGTGCGCGTGCGAGGTGCGCTCCGGCGCGTCGACGGTGGATGCCGGAGCGAGAGCGGCGGCGATCATCGCAGCGGCCGGTGAAACAGGTTCCGGTGCGCCCGGCGTCAGCCCCAGCTCCTCATCGAACAGCAGCAGCCCGGAGCGCGGGGGCTCGGATGCCGCGGGCGAAAGCGATGCGAGCACGTCATTGAGGTCGGGGCCCTGCGCCGCGGGCGCCCCTTGTGCCGCCGGGACAGGGTTCGTGCCGTACGGGTCGGTCGCAGCATCCGCCACCGCCGTCTCGCCCAGCAGCCCGGAGGCGTCGATCCCGACGCGCACGACGCGGCCGTCGCCGTAGCAGCTCGCCACGAGGTACCGGCCGTGCGGCGCGACGGCGAGGTGGCACACGCCGGCGCCGACTTCGACGGGCGCGCCGAATCGGGCGAGCGACCGCTCCCCGGTTCGGGCGAACGCCTGCACGGTGCCCGAGCCCTCGAGCGCGGCATAGACGATATCGAGTGCGGGGTGCGAGGCGAGCCACGACGGCGACGCCGCGGCGGCCACCGCACCACGGTACGCAAGACTGATCGGCTCGCGTCCTTCGTCGCCTTCGAGCAGGCCGATCCCCGCGGCATCCCCGTCCATGTCGGGGCCATAGCCGCCGATCCAGAAGCGCGTCATGTCGTCACCCTCTCGTCCGAATGCGCCGGCAGGGGTCGCATCCGGTCGCCGAACCCGAGTTCAGGCGACGATTCACGACCCCTCCCGCAGCGCGCCTGGGCACGTCACACCAGGTCGTGGCGGACGATCACCTCGTCACGCTCCGGACCCACACCGATGACGGAGATGCGCGTGTTGCTCATGCCCTCGAGCGCGAGCACGTAGTCCTGCGCGTTCTTCGGCAGATCGTCGAACGTACGCGCCTTCGAGATGTCCTCGGTCCAGCCGGGGAAGTACTCGTAGATCGGCTTCGCGTGGTGGAAATCGCTCTGGTTCACCGGAACGTCGTCGAAGCGCTCTCCGTCGACGTCGTAGGCGACGCACACCGGGATCTGCTCGAGGCCAGTGAGGATGTCGAGTTTGGTGAGCACGAGGTCGGTGATGCCGTTGACCCGCGTCGCGTAGCGGGTGATCGGAGCGTCGTACCAGCCGGTGCGGCGGATGCGTCCCGTCGTCGTGCCGTACTCGAAGCCGGTCTTGCGCAGCCACTCGCCCTGCTCGTCGAGCAGTTCGGTCGGGAACGGGCCTGAGCCGACACGGGTCGTGTATGCCTTGACGATGCCGACGATGCGGTCGAGGCGCCCCGGCCCGACGCCGGATCCGGATGACGCGCCCGCCGCTGTCGCGGTCGACGAGGTCACGAACGGGTAGGTGCCGTGGTCGACGTCGAGCATGGTCGCCTGACCGCCCTCGAACACGACGACCTCGTCGCGCTTCAGCGCCTCCTCGAGCAGGTGACCGGTGTCGGCGACCATGGGGCGCAGTCGCTCGGCGTAGGACAGCAGGTCGTCGACGATCTCGTCGCACGTGATCGAGCGGCGGTTGAAGACCTTCACCAGCAGGTGGTTCTTCTGGTCGAGCGCGCCCTCGACCTTCTGGCGCAGGATGTTCTCGTCGAAGAGGTCCTGCACGCGGATGCCGACGCGGTTGATCTTGTCGGCGTAGGCCGGGCCGATGCCGCGGCCGGTCGTGCCGATGTTGCGCTTGCCGAGGAAGCGCTCGGTGACCTTGTCGAGCGTGCGGTGGTACTGCGTGATGATGTGCGCGTTCGCGCTGACCTTGAGCTTGGAGACGTCGACGCCGCGGGCCGAGAGCGCCTCGAGCTCGTCGAAGAGCACCTCGAGGTCGATGACGACGCCGTTTCCGATCACCGGCGTGACGCCGGGAGACAGGATGCCGGAGGGCAGCAGGTGCAGCGCGTACTTCTCGTTGCCGACCACGACGGTGTGACCGGCGTTGTTGCCGCCGTTGAACTTCACGACCCAGTCGGTGCGGTCTCCGAGCAGATCAGTTGCCTTGCCCTTGCCCTCGTCGCCCCACTGGACGCCGACGATAACGATTCCTGGCATGGGTATCCCCCTTGCTTTCGCCGGGTTCGCACCGGCCGATGAGCTGGCCCTCTTCGGGCGACTCCATCCTACCGACTGGCCTCTCGCTGCCCTCTCGGCGGACCATCGCGCACGACATGGCGGGAAACCGACGACGGTTGGCAGTCGACACGATCGACGAATGTCCATGGCCGGCGCGATGATCGGGGGATGCCAGAAGTATCACCGCGCCCGATATCGACCGAGCTGGAGGGCGACGAGCCACGCGGGCGGGCGCCGCTCATCCTCTTGGCTGCGCTCGTGACGGTCGTCCTGTGGGCTTCGGCGTTCATCGGGATCCGCGGGGCCGGCCCGCATTTCGACCCCGGCGCACTGGCGCTGCTGCGCATGGCCATCGGCGCGGCGGCGCTCGGGGTCATCGCTCTGCGCCACGGAGTCCGTCTCCCGGCACGTCGGCACTGGCCTCTCGTGATCGCCTGGGGCATCGGCTGGTTCTGCGTCTACAACCTCGCGCTCAACAGCGCAGAGCGCACACTCGACGCAGGGACGGCGGCGATGGTCGTGAACCTCGCCCCACTCATGGTGGTCGTCTTCAGCGGTCTGCTTCTGCGCGAGGGCTTCCCCAAGACGCTGATGGTCGGTGCGCCGGTCGCGTTCCTGGGCGTGGTGCTGATCGGCATGAACTCGGCGACGAGTTCGGGCTTCGACGTCACCGGTCTGCTGCTCGCCCTCCTCGCCGCGGTCATGTACGCGGGTTGCACGCTGCTGCAGAAGCATCTGCTCAGCGCGGGCGTGGACGGGACGACGCTGACCTGGCTCGGCGCTGTCGCCGGCACGGTGGCGCTCCTGCCGTGGCTCGGAACCCTCATCGGCGATCTGCAGACCGCACCTCTGGATGCCACGTTGTGGGTCGTCTATCTCGGCGTCTTCCCCACTGCGATCGCCTTCACCACGTGGGCCTACGTCCTGCAGCGCAGCACGGCAGGGAAGACGTCGGCCACGACGTACATCGTGCCGGCGATCGCCATCCTGATGTCCTGGATCATCCTCGGAGAGGTGCCGACGCCTCTCATGTTCGTGGGCGGCGCGCTGTGCCTCCTCGGGGTCCTCATCACCCGGATGCGACGGCGGACCGTGCAGACAGGGTCCCGTGTCAGCCCGCGTGTCCTTGAGTGAATCTCGAGGCGACAACGCCCTGCAGGTCGGCGTCGCGGACCAACCCGGGGATCGACGCGTCATCCGGCAGTGAGATCGTGTGCTCCAGGCGGATGTCCTGCGAGGACGCGCCGACCTCGACGATGAACTCACCGGCCTCCCGCCGCCACAGTCCAAGACGATCGTCACCGCGATCGGCCGCAACGTCCCAGTAGGCGAAGTCCCGCCCATCGAGGTCGAAGCCGACTTCCGCGGATTCACCCGGTTCGAGGTGCACCTTCTCGAAACCGCGCAGCTCCCGAACCGGACGCGAGACCTCGGCATCCGGATCACCGACGTACAGCTGCACGATCTCGGCACCCGCTCTGGACCCTTCATTGGTCACTCGGCAGGTGACACGAACGCGTCCGACAGCGGCATCCACGATCTCGACGCTCAGATCGGCGTATCCGAACGATGTGTACGAGAGTCCGTGCCCGAACGGGTACAGGACCCTTCGCCGCAGCGCGTCATACCACCGGTAGCCGATGAACACGCCCTCGCCGTACAGGACCACGCCCCGCTCACCGTGCCAGTTCGGGAATCCAGGGGTGTCCTCAATCGCCAGCGGATACGTCTCGGCGATCCGCCCCGACGGGTTGGCCAGCCCGAACAGTGCTCGTGCGATCGCGGCGCCGACGCCCTGCCCGCCGAGTCCGCACTCGACGATGCTGTCCACGCTGTCGTGCCAAGGCTCCATGGTCACCGGCGACCCGTTGGCCAGGACGATCACGAGTGCGGCACCGGTTCGATCCCGCAGTTCCGCGAGCTCGGCGATGAGGACGTTCTGCTCCTCAGGGAGCGCGAGCGAGGCTCGATCATTCGCCTCCTGCTCGAATGCGAGGGGCAAGCCGGCGAAGACGATGATCGTCTCCGCGTCCTGCGCCGCCGTCAGTGCCTCATCGATCAGCCGACGAGCAGTGTCGGATGGCTGTGCTTTCGCGAGATGCTGAACGGCCTCGGCCAGCTGCAGTTCTTTGGCCAGGGTCGCGGACCGGCGCGCGACCTTCGGGCGCTCCTCCACGAGCGTGATTCCGTGGGCGGCCAGAGTCGCTACGTTGTCGTCCTGATATGCGTTCTTCGGGAGATGCACGTAACCGGGGGCGTATGAGACCCGACCCGCCCCTGCGATCGCACGGATCTCCTCCAGGGGGACGTCGACCCGCGTCGGATCCACGCCGGACGACCCGCCGCCCTGGATGCGGGCGTGCTCCGCGAAAGCGCCGATCACGGCGATGCGACCGCCGTTCTGGCCCAGCGGGAGAGCTGGGCCTCCGGCCGGTCGTGCGTCGTTGCGTAGCAGCGTGATGGATGCTGCAGCGGCCTCACGCGCCAGCGCGTGGTGCTCATCCGCTTTCAAGAGCCTCAGCTGCTCGTCCGTGAGACGGTCACCAGCGGCATGACCGAGGTGCATGACCGGGCCATCGACGACGTCGACACCGGGATACGCGCGAGCCACGAGGGTGAGTACGCGTCGCGCGGCGGCATCCACCACGGCCTCGTCGAGATTCCCGGCACGCACGGCGGCGACGACCTCGGCGTCCGTCCTGCCCTCTGTACCAGGCATCTCGAGGTCGAGACCCGCACGCAGCGCCGCAACACGGTCGTGGACGGCGTTCCAGTCCGAGACGACGGCACCCTGATAGCCCCACTCCTCGCGAAGCACTTCCGTCAGAAGCCAGCGGTTCTCGGATGCGTGGATGCCGTGGATGCGGTTGTACGAGCACATGACCGTCCAGGGGTCCGCCTGACGGACCACCCGCTCGAACGCGGCCAGATACGTCTCGCGAAGGGTGCGGTCATCGGCGACGACGGAGATCCGCGTCCGCTCGATCTCCTGGTTGTTGGCCGCGTAGTGCTTCAGCGACGCACCGACACCAGTGGACTGCAGCCCAGTGACGTACGCCGCTCCGAGTTCGCCGGAGTGGAACGGATCCTCTGAGAAGTACTCGAAGTTGCGGCCGCATAGCGGCGAGCGCTTCATGTTCACCCCGGGGCCGAGGACGACCTGGACGCCCTCCGCCCTGGCCTCCTCGCCGATCGCCGCTGCGACTCGACGCACGAGGTCTCTGTCCCATGACGCTCCCATCGCGGATGCCGTTGGGAACCCCGTCGCCGGCACCCACATCATGTCCACACCGGTCTCCTTGCGCAGTCCGTGAGGGCCATCGCCCACCTCGATCGACGGGACTGCCTGCGTGAGGCCCGGCCGGTCGATCGCTTGCGTGAACCAGTCGTCGACGCCGGAGAGCAGCGACACCTTCTCTTCCAGTGTGAGCTCGGCCAGCACGGTGTCGACGTCAAGCGCGGTGTCGACGTCGAGCGCGGTGTCGACGTCGAGGGCGGTGTCGACGTCGAGGGGAGGGAGTGCCATGAGGTCCTTTCGAGGTGAGCTGGGGCGGTGCGGATCAGGTGAGCGGCGGCAGGGCGTCCGCCTGGAGCTCGAGGAACTCGTCGAGCATCGCTACCGCGCGGTTGTGAGAGTCGACCACCGGGTCGAGCAGGATCGCCTGGAGCAGCTTCTGCTTCGATTGCTCGGCGTACGCCTCGACGAGCAGTTTGTGGATGGATCCGTGCAACTGGATCATCGCGAGGATGCCCTCAGGGAGCGGCTCCATCTGAATGGGGACGAGTTCGCCGTTCTCGACTCTCGCCGGCACCTCCACGACCATCTCGTCAGGCAGCCCGGGGATCGCTCCCCGGTTCGGGATGTTCACGGCTGGGAGGTCGCGCTCGACACCGCACGCGACCCACTCGATGATCGGAATCGCCAGCTCCTCCGAGGACTCGATCGGAGTCTCCTCCAAGGAGTGCTCGAGCGAGGTGTCTGGGCGCGGCGCGTGGAACGGGCGGTCCGTGTCAGCGAAGCGGATCTCGTAGTACCACTCCGGCGTCGGGGCACCGGGGCGCCAGGGCGAGCCGTCAGCGGGGTCGTGGAAGTACTGCAGCTGCGCCGGGACGTAGTCGTCAGCCCAGCTGATGTACTCTCCGATGTGATTGGCGCTCGGCGATGGCCACAGCCCGAACCGGCGGAACAGGATGCGGGACAGGCCGATCTCGTGCCAGTCGGACACCCAGTTCGCCTCGCGCTCGACCTCGCGCAGACGCGGGTAGAGGTCTTCCCCTGTCTCACGGTCGCGCACCGCTTGGAACCACGTGAAGTGGTTGATGCCTGCAGCTGGAAGCTCGAGTCGTTCACGCGGCATGTCGAGGAACGCGGAGATCTGGCGCACGCCATAGAAGTAGCCGTGGCACAGACCGACGACCTTCACCGATGTCAGTCGTGAGATCGCCTCACAGACCTTGTGCTCGGGGTTGGAGAAGTTCAGGAACAGCGCATTCGGTGCATGCTTCTCGATCGCGCGGGCGATCTCTAGCAGCGGCCCGAACTGACGCAGGGCGTGGAACATCCCGCCGGGTCCCCCGTTCTCGCCGTAGACCTGCTTGAAGCCGTGCTTGCGGGGCACCGTGAAGTCCTGCGACCAATAGTGGTAGCGGTCGACCTCGATCGCCGTGACGACGAAGTCCGCGTCGGTGACCGACGCGTCGAGGTCGGTGGTCGACGAGACGTCGGCCGAGTGCTGGAGGCGCTCGATGAGATGGCGCGTGTATGCCTCCATCTCGGCGAGCGGCTCGGCTGCGATGTCCATCAGCACGATCTGCAGATCCTTCTGCGCGATCGGTTCGCTGAGAAGGAGGTCTCGAACGATCTTGCCGGCGAACTCGCGGCTGCCTGCTCCGATCAGGGTGACTTTCATGATTCCGTGCTCCGATTCGAGTTGATGGTCGATGGATGCCCGCCGCCGAGGCGACGTGCGAGTGCGATGGCTCCGGTGACGGGCGGATGCCGAAGGATGTGCAGGGTCACCTCGGGGGTTACGAGCTCGAGCGCTGCACGAACCGCGCCCTGCAGAAGCGACTGAGCTTCGATCACCGCGCCGCCGGCGACCACGTCACGCGCTGGGACGCCACGACGGCGCAGCTGTGCGACCAACCCAGCGAGGGCGCTGCCTGCCCGCGAGATCACGGCGGCCGCGAGAACGGATCCTTCCGTCGCGGCCGTGAACACCTCAGGAGCGCGCGCACCCCACGCCTCGGCGGACGCCGTCTGCGTCGCTACGAGCGCCAACTCGGCACCATCTCGAACCGAGAACGCCGCCAGCAGCCGCGTCACGAGCGGATCAGCGCCACTCGCGTCGTCGAGGTGGGTGAGCACCGCGCGAACCGCTTCGCGAACGAGGGCTGGCGCACTGCCCTCGTCGCCGATCAGCCATCCCCAGCCACCGGCGGTGAGGAGTTCCCCACCCACTGTGCGGGCCGTCGCGATCGATCCGGTTCCGACGACGACGCCCACGGCATCAGGGAGGCCCATCGCAGGAGACATGAGCTCAGAGTCGTTCAGCACGAGGATCTCGCCGGCGAGCCTTCGCCCTAGTGCACGCTCGAGGTCGTGGCACTGTTCCGTGCTGTCGCAGCCGTGCGCGCCGACGACGATCGGAGCTTCCTTCACCGAATCGCCGAGCTGCTCGACGAGCACGCCGACGAGGCCCACGGCGTCCGCCTCGGGGTCGCCGAGCGGACCCCGCCAGGATGCTGACGACACGACGACGTCGCGCAGTGTCCCGCCTGCCGGGTCCTGCGCGGCGAGGGCGATCCGCGTCTTGGTTCCGCCGATATCGACGCCGACGACGTTCATACCCGCACGGATGCCGCGTTGCGGTCGGCGACGATGCGAGCGTTGCGGCATTCGGTGATGATCGTGGCCGGCCATTCGGCGTCATAGGCGGTGGTTGCGGTGATGCGAGCGAACGCCTCGCGCTTGTTGTCGCCGGTGAGGATCATGATCGCCTCGGCGGACTGGCTTGCGATGGTGTCGACGCCGACCGTGACGCCGTTTTGCGGCACCATGTCGAGTTGGGTGAACTCGGGGAACGTGCCCATGTTGTCGCGTCGTGTCGCCTCACCGAGGACGACGAGATGCGTCCGCGCGTCACGCCCGGTGCCCGGCTGATTGAACGCCACGTGGCCGTCGCTGTCACCAGACGCGAGGAGGAACACATCGATTCCTCCGGCGTCCGCGATGCGCTGGTCGTACTCCGTTGGATCCGCAGGATCCGCCGTCCAGATCCGATAGGGCGCGATCATGCCCGCTGCCCTCGCGGCCTCCGCGATGGGCGCGAGGATGTCCTCTCGCGCGAAGCGCTGGCACGAATACGAGGCATCCGGATCGACGACGCGGAACCCGCCGGTTTCGGTCTGCACCACGTAGTCGTCCATCATCACGATGACGAGTTGTGACAGATCGCTGCCGGCCGCAGCACGGCGAGCGAGTGCCGAGTAAACCGGAACCGCGGTGCGTCCGCTCGGGCATCCGAGAAGGAACGGTCGGTCGACGGCGGCGCTGAGTCGTTCGACGATGACGTCGGCGACGGCTTCGCCGACCTCATCGGCGGAGTCGAGGATCTGGGGAGAGAGTTGCACTTTTGCTGCCTTCGTATCGGGCGGATGACGCCTGGTCATTCCTTGATGGCGCCGGCGAGCATGCCGGAGATGAACTTGCGCTGGAAGATCACGTAGAGGATCAGGACCGGAGCCGCGACGATGAGACCGCCGGCGGCCATGAGATTGATCTGCGTGACGAACTTGCCCTGAAAAACTCCCAGCGCCACGGTCGCCGTCTGGTTGTCACCGTGCAGGAACACGAGAGAGAGGAAGTAGTCGTTCCACGTCCACATGAAGCTGAGCAGGATCAGGGTGTAGACGGCCGGCATCAGGTTCGGAACGGCGATCGACCACAGCATCCGCAGCGGGCCCGCGCCATCCAGCTCCGCCGATTCGAAGACGGCACGCGGGAGGGCCCGGAAGGCGGCGCGCATCCAGAACACACCGAAGGGGACTCCCATGCCCAGATGGATGAGCATCACACCGAAGAGATTGTTCGTGAGGCCTATGGTGCGGAACTGGTAGTAGAGCGGCACGATGATGACCTCGAGCGAGACCATCATGCCCAACAGGATCACGGGGAACAGGAACCGTTCGCCGACCACGCCCAGCACGCCGAACGCGTATCCCCCGAGCAGTGCCAGCAGCACACCGACGACGACGACCACCACCGTGATGATGAGCGATACCGTCATCGAGCGAGCGAACTCGGCATCGTTCCACGCGGTGACGAAGTTGCCCCATTGCAGGTCGCTGGACGGCCGCCCTGCGCGATCAGGACTCAGCGACGCGGCCAGGAAAGTGCCGACCGGCCACAGCACGATCAGTGCCATGACGGTGAGGATGACGTAGTTCCAGAGCTTCTCGGAACGAGATGACACGATTACTCCCTTTCCGAGATCCGAGTGATGATGAGAGCGATCGCGAGGCACAGCATGGCCATCACGACGCCGATGGCAGCCGCCTGGCCGACGTTAGGGTTCACGAACGCCGCCTTGTACAACGCGACTGCGGGTGTCTGCGTCGACGTACCAGGGCCACCGCGCGTCGTGATCCAGATCAGGTCGAACGCTCGGAGCGCTGCGGTGATGGTGAGGGTGAGCGCCACCGCGATCTGGCCGCGGAGGCCGGGGAGTGTGACCGAGACGAATTCCCGGATCGGTCCCGCGCCGTCCATGCGTGCCGCCTCGTAGAGATCCGTCGAGATGGAGGATGCGCCCGAAATGAACAGCACCATGCAGAACCCGAACGTGACCCAGGTACCGATGAGGCCCACCGCAGGCAGAGCCCAGGTGAAGTCGCCGAGCCAGTTCTTGGCCAGTGCATCGAGCCCGACCGCGCGCAATGCTTCATTGATCGGTCCTTCCGGCGCGTACATCCGCTTGAACAGCAGTGCTGTGACGACACTCGTCAGCACCTGCGGCAGAAAGAAGATCCAGCGATAGACAGCCATTCCCGGCTGACGTGAGCGTGTGATCAACGCGGCAGAGAAGAGCCCGAGGGCGATGGGCAGCACGGCAAAGAACACCAGGAGCACCAGCACGTTCCCCAGCGTCGAGCGCAGCACGGGATCAGTGAAGAAGTTGACGTAGTTCTGGAATCCGACCCACACGGAGGCGGATACGCCGTCCCACTTGTAGAACGAGTACTGGATCGACTGGACCATCGGCCACAGCACGACCCCGGCGTACAGTGCCAGCCCTGGGAGAGCGAAGAGCAGCCCCACCCGGCGGGAGCGTCGACGCGCACGTGATGTGCGGCGGCGCTTCCCACCGGTGACGATGAGTTCGGTGGCCGCGGTGTCGCCACTGGCCGGACGGCCGGCGGCGACACCGAGATCGGGGATGGCCATGGGTCAGGATCCGGACTCGGCGAGGAACGCATTCCGGTCGTCGTCAACCGCCTTGGTGAAGTCCTCTGGCGTGGTCTTGCCCGCCATCAGCAGCTGAGTGTTCTGCGACAGGATGTCCAGCATCGTGGGGCTCGCCCAGTCGAAGTACGGAACGTAGCCGTCATCGGAGTCGAGGGTGGACGTCGCCGCCGCCTCGCCGCTCTGGCTGAGCGAGTCGGGGGTCTCGACATCGTTGAGCATCGGGACCAGACCGAGGTCGACGGCCGCCTGGCTCGCCTCTTCGGACATCAGATAGTCGAGGAACGCCGCGGCGACGTCAGGGTGCTCGCACTTGGCCGAGATGACCATGGCACCGGGTGCAGCGCCGACGCCGACGGTCGAATCACCACCGACCTGGGGCAGCTGGATGTATCCGAAGTCGTCGAGCTGTTCGCCGGACAGGCCGAGTGACCCCGTGTAATCGAACCGGAATACGCTGTCGCCGTCGAGATAGTTCGCGAGTGTGGTCTGGTAGTCGAGCCCCTCGAAGTTCGGCATTAGCCAGCCATCGTCACCCCATTCCTTGAGCGTGGTCGCAGCGTCGTTGAACCCGGTGTCCGCTGCCGTCACGTCCTCGCTGCCGTAGACGAAATCATTGATGTCGTCGGCCGATCCGTATAGCGCCTGCAGGCCCAGCAGGGCTGCTGTGTTGCCGTCGAGACCGCTGTAGCTGAACGGCACCTTTCCCGCCGCCTTGATCTCGGCCGCGGCATCCTCGAGGTCGTCGAGGCTGGTAGGCACCTCGATCCCGAGGTCCTCCAGCAGGCCGGCGTTGTAATAGATGCCGATGAGCGAGGCCCTGGCCAGGGGCGTCGCGAACCAGGTGCCTTCGCCGATGGTCTTGAAGTCGCTCGTGAACTGGTTCTGACGCGCGATGGTCGTCGGGACCTCGTCGTTCCAGTCGTACAGGTCGGCGTAGGCGTCGAGGTCGACCACCAACCCGCCCTTCGCCAGGGTGCCTAGCGACGACCATCCGTTGTTCGCCGAAGCGATGTCCGGTCCGCCGGCATCCTGCAGTTGCAGGTTCAGCGTGCTGGTCAGCTGGCCCCAGTCCTCGCGGGTGCGCTCGATGGTGACGTTCGGGTACTTCTTCTCGAAGTTGTCGATCAGAGTGGTGATCCACTCCTCTTCGGCCGAACTCCAGAAGTCGGAGAGCTTGAGCGTGACGTCCCCGGCACCGGCTACGTCGTCCGAGACCTCAGTGGGGCCACTGCTCTGTGTGGAGCCGCCTCCCGGAGCACAGGCGGACAGTGCCAGGGCTGCGGCCAAGCCGGCAGAAAGCGCCCCTGCGGCGCGAAGTTTCTTCGACAACATCGTTCACTCCATCGTGGTGGTCGGGTATTGCTCGAGGGGGTCTGCGGAGTCGGGCTCCGAGGACATCTCGAACGCTAACACCGATGGACCAGTTGCACCAGTCAAATACCAATTTGCGGCATAATTGATCCAGATGGCCTCCGTGGTATGTTGGCGTCGTGGTATTGACCCCGGCCGCCGCACAGGCATACGAGCAGCTGTCTCAGGACCTCGCGATCGGCGTGTTCTCGCCGGGAACGCGGTTGCCTGGCGAACGCGATCTGGCGTCGCACATGAGCGTCAGCCGGTCGACGCTTCGCGCCGCCCTCGGCGCTCTCGAGGCCGAGGGGCGTGTCAGTCGCTCCGCTCAGCGCGGATGGTTCGTGCCACCGCGAGTCGTCGGAGAGCCACCCAGCACGCTCCAGTCGTTCACGGAGATGGCTCGAGCGCGTGGACTGCGCCCGACGTCCACGGTGATGCGCCGTGAGATCCGTCCGGCGACCATCGACGAGGCCGATCATCTCCGGATCGCTCCCACGTCGCCGGTCATCCAGATCGATCGCCTGCGCGGCCTCGACGGCAACCCGGTCTGCTTCGATGTCGTGGTCCTGCCAGAGCAGCGGGCGCGAGCGCTGATGGACATCGATCTCACCGATCGCTCGCTCTACGACCTGCTGCGTGACGAGTGCGACGTCGCGATTCACCGCAGCGCGTACAGCGTCACCGCCGCCATCGCGGACGCACCGCTCGCGAAGCTTCTAGGGGCCAGCGTCGGATCCCCCGTGCTCGTCGGAGAAGAGACGGCATACACCGCGGACGGCACGCCGGTACTGCTGGGAGTCAACCGATATCGCGGGGATGCCTATAGATTCCAAGCGGACCTGTTCCGACGCCAGCAGCACAAACCGTGATCCCGAGGGGGAGCCGATGACGACCTGGTGGCCCTACGTCCGACTTGCCGCAGCGGTGCTCGGCCTGGCCGCGATCATCCGGCAGCTGACGCTGAGTCTCGGCAACGCTCTCTCATCGGAGACCGCGTGGGGCGGCCATCTGCCGACTGTCATCGCGAACTTCTTCAGCTACTTCACGATCCTCTCGAACGTCCTCGCCGTGATCGCCCTTGTGATCGGCGGGCTGTGGATGCTGCGCACCCGGCGCACCGCAGAGGCGGAGCCCGCTTGGCTCGCGACGCTGCTCGCCTGCGCGTCGACGTACATGATCGTCACGGGCATCGTCTACAACCTGCTGCTGCGGAACATCCCACTTGCCGGTATCTCGGACGTCTGGACCAACGAGACCCTGCACGTGGTCATCCCTCTCGTGATGCTCGCCGACGTGCTGTTCGCGCCGCGACGTCGCGCGCTGCCCCGGGGTGCGATGCTGACGGCCGTGATCTTCCCGATCGTCTGGGCGGCGTACACGCTGATCCGCGCGAACTTCATCACGTCGCCGGCGACCGGCAACCCGTGGTGGTACCCCTACCCGTTCCTCGACCCGCACCTCCAGGGCGGCTATCTCGGCGTCATCGCCTACATCTTGGGCATCGCCGTCGCGATCATCGCGGTTGCCGCGTTCGTCGTGTGGGTGGGTCGACGTCGCGGCGCCTCTCGCTGACGGGAACCACTGCCCATCCACAGGCGCGCACCGGAGTGGAAGCCGCGATTACGCTGGCAGGATGACCGAGCCGAACGCAGCCCCCGTTGGAGCGCCCGCCGCCCCTCCGCCCCCACCGCGCCAGGCTGCACCAGCGGCACCGCGCGTCGCCGATCCTTCGATCCCCGCATCCTCCGGCCCGACCGCCGCGGAGATGCAGAGCGCCACCGGCATCCTCAAGGTCATCGCCAATGCCTATTCCGCGAAGATGGTCGGCCAGGAGCGCCTTCGCACGAGCCTGCTCGTCTCGCTCATCGCGGGCGGGCACATCCTGCTCGAGTCCGTCCCAGGGCTCGCCAAGACCACAGCGGCATCCACCCTCGCCGACACGGTCAAGGCGAGCTTCAAGCGCATCCAATGCACACCGGACCTGCTGCCGAGCGACATCACCGGCAACCAGATCTACGACGCGGCCACCGGGTCGTTCCGCACCGTCCTCGGCCCGGTGCACGCGAACTTCGTGCTGCTCGACGAGATCAATCGCTCGAGCGCCAAGACCCAGTCGGCGATGCTCGAGGCGATGCAGGAGCACCAGACCACCATCGGCGGCGAGGTGCACCACCTCCCCAAGCCGTTCCTGGTCATCGCGACCCAGAACCCCATCGAGCAGGAGGGAACCTACGAGCTCCCAGAGGCGCAGATGGACCGGTTCCTGCTCAAGGAGATCGTCGAGTACCCGAGCCCGGCCGACGAATTCGAGATCCTCAACCGCATCGACTCGGGCGTGCTCGACCCCGACCGGCACGTCGCCGGCGCGGTGTCGCTCGAGGACGTCAAGGCTCTGCAGGAGACGGCGTCCCAGATCTATGTGGATGCCGCGATCCGCAACTACATCGTCTCGATCGCATACGTGACCCGTAACCCCGCCCCCTACATCGGCGAAGACCGCGCGCGCTTCATCAAGTACGGGGCGAGCCCGCGCGCGAGCATCGCGTTCCTGCAGGCGTCGCGCGCGCTCGCGTTGCTGAACGGCCGGGCCCATGTCATCCCCGAGGACATCCGCGCCCTCCGCCATCTCGTCCTGCGCCACCGCGTGCTGCTGACGTTCGAGGCCGACGCCGAGGGCATCCGCAGCGAGGAGATCATCGACCAGATCTTCTCGGTCGTGCCCACACCGTAGCCATGCCCAGTCTGATCACCCAGGTGAAGAGCAAGCTCTTCATCCACTCGTCGCAGAAGTCGATGCATGCGCTCGACGGCGCCTACGCGTCCCTTCTGCACGGGCGCAGCCTCGACTTCGAGGACCTGCGCCAGTACGAGTACGGCGATCAGATCCGCGACATCGACTGGCGGGCGACCGCCCGGATGGGCGAGCCGCTCGTCAAGCGCCATCGCGCGAACCGGATGCACACGATCCTGTTCGTCGTCGACACCGGCCTGTCGATGACCGCCCTAGCGCACGACGAGAAGCCGAAGAAGGACCTGGCGATCCTCACCACCGGAGCCCTCGGCGTCCTGGCGCTGCGGCACGGCGACGACTTCAGCATCGTCCACGGCGACGCCGAACGCATCCGCCGCCGCGCACCTGGGCGCAGCGAGGGAGCACTCGAGCACGGACTGCGCACGATCGAGCACGCCATCAACACGGCATCCGCCCCCAGTGATCGCGACGCTCTGCTCGCGTTCATCGCACGGACGATCGCACGCCGCTGCATCGTCGTGATCGTGACGGACGAGGCACCCGTCACGGACGAGACGGAGCGGATGCTGCGCCGACTGCGCGTCCAGCACGACGTCCTGTGGATCACGCTCCGCGACGCCGACCCCGTGCTCGCGAGCAGGTCCCACGCGTCGCGCGCCGATGTGAACACGCACTGGTCGATCCCCGACTTCGTGCACGGTGACGCCGAGGTTCGGGACGAGATCATCGCCAGGACGCAGGCGGATGCCGCCCTCCGCGACGACCTGCTCGATCGCCTCGAGATCAGCCGGGCCTCCCTCGACACCCAGGATGCCGCGGTCACCGACCTGCTGCGCATGCTGAATCGGAGGGCACATGTCCGGCGCTGACGAGCTCTACCCTCCCGCGCAGTATGGCTGGGGCTGGATCCTGCTCGCGATCGGCATCATCGCTCTGGTGATCCTGGCCGGCTGGCTCATCGTCTTCCTCACCCGACCGAAGCGCAGCATCACGATCGCGGGTGCCGCACCGATCATGCCGCCCACCAGCGATGTGCTGTCCATGCTCCGAACGGAATACAGCACCTCGATCGATCGCATCGAGGCCGCGTACCGCGATGGCGCGATCGACGCACGAGAGGCGAATCTCGAGCTCAGCCGCTCGATCAGGTCGTTCGTCAACGAGTACAGCGGCCTCGAGGCCCCCGTCCTCGCACTCGACGACCTCGTCCGCCTCGGCGTTCAGCCCGAACTCATCGACGCGATCCATCGTCACTACTACCCGAGCATCTTCCGGCGCGGTACCGCCATCGACCCGCACGCCGGCGCCGAGGCCGCCCGCGCGGTCCTTGAGAAGTGGCACTAGGGGGTGACGACATGGCATTAGCCCAGTGGTGGGTGATCCTCATCGCGGCCGGAGTGGTCGTGCTCGCCGTCGCCACCGGTCTCACCATCGGCCTTCGCCGGGGCGTCCGACATCGCACAGAGCACAGCGCGCCGATCGCCCGCGCTGAGCGCCTGCGGACGCTGTCCTCGTTCCGGAGAGCCGTGAACCGGCGAACGGCAGCACTGGCCGGCGTCCTGGCCCTCGGCGTCGTCGCAGTCGTCGTCGCCGGTGTCGTCGCCGCCCGCCCCATGTCGTCGCAGACGATCCAGCCGGTGAACACGAGCCGAGACATCATGCTGTGCCTCGATGTCTCCGGATCCATGAGCGACGTCGACGTCGAGGTCCTCAGCGTGTTCGAGGAACTGCTGGACGGATTCGAGGGCGAACGGATCGGGCTGACCATCTTCAACAGCTCGCCGGTGCAGGTCTTCCCGCTCACCGACGACTACGAGTTCATCCGCACGCATCTGCAGAGCATCCGCGAGAGCTTCGACTACACCGATGAGATCCCCGAGCACTGGATCGGCACCCTGAACGGGCCAGGAGCCTCTCTCATCGGAGACGGGCTCGCGTCCTGCGCCATGCGCTTCGATCATCTGGACGACGAGCGCAGCCGTTCGATCATCCTCGCCACCGACAACGAGCTCGCCGGCGCCTCCATCGTCACCCTCGAAGAGGCCGCGCAGTACGCGGCATCCACCGGCGTCCGCGTCTTCGCGCTCAACCCGGTGCAGGGCGTGAACACGCGGATCAGCGACGAGCTCGTGGCCGCAGCGCAGTCCACCGGCGGCGAGGCGTACGGATTGCGCGACACGACGACGGTCGCCGACATCATCGCAGACGTGCAGGAGCAGGATGCCACCGAGCTCCGCGGCCAGGCGCAGGTCGTCTGGACCGACGCCCCGAACGTGTGGATCGCCGTCCTTCTCGTTCTTACCCTCGGTTTCATCGTGCTGATGTGGAGGGTCAGACTGTGATCTTCCAGCCCGTCCTCAACATCCTCCTGCTGATCCTGCTGTTCGCTCCGGTCGCGGCGGTCGCCGTCTG